>ERZ761602.41-NODE-41-length-299071-cov-29.885374_pt1 | contig 299071 bp, 244 predicted proteins | sample MGYA00512165_ERZ761602 | MGnify/ENA primary metagenome ERZ761602 (study PRJEB28899, sample SAMN02445085) | bioreactor sludge metagenome | biome: EBPR sludge; isolation source: Thorneside wastewater treatment plant | place: Australia: Brisbane, Thorneside... | reverse complement strand
GGTTAATAAATAACTTAAGTTGGTTATAAAAAAAGGGAGCTCAGCTCCCTTTTTTGTTTTGAAAAGATAATGCGTGCTATTTCTTATCCGTCTTGTCTGGAAAATCCGGAGGTGCTGGAACGGACCTAGGGTCTTTTTGAATGAGATCGAGTAAATGAGCTATGGCGGCATCCAGCTGAGCATCCTTACCCATAAAAGTGGCATGAGGCAAGTTGTCCACTTCGATGTCAGGCACCAATCCATGACCTTCGATCAGCCACTTGCGCTCAGGACCATACACACCCATCATCGGTGCGCGAGCAAGACCTCCATCCGACAATCGGTTTTGTGAACCCAACCATATTTCACCGCCCCATGTGCGTGTTCCAATCACCTTACCCAATCCCAGTCTCCTAAAGCCATCAGCAAATGCTTCGCCATCTGACGCAGTATGCTGATCTACTAACACTACCATATGTCCACGGAAGGCATACTGCATGTTCCAGGTGGGGTTGCCCACTCTCGGTTTAAAGTAGAACCACGCTTGGCGCATCAGTTTTTCCAAAATGAAACTATCGATGTTGCCTCCACGGTTACTCCTTGCGTCAATGATCAATCCTTGTCGATTGAATACCGGATAAAATTCCCTGTACCATTGTGAGATGTCACTGCTGCCCATGGCACGCAGGTGCACGTAACCGATTTTACTGCTTGCTTTTTTCTCTACATCCATCCTGCGGGTATACTCCCAATCGGAATAGCGTAGGCTGGATTCATCGTCTGTTGGTGTGATGATCACATCTCTACTGATGCCATTGCTGGTGATACCCATGCGCACTTGTTTCTTGGCTTGATTGCGAAGCATGGCGCCTATGTCTGTTTGCGAAAGAGCGGCAACGCCATTGATGTGCGTAATTACATCTCCGGTCCTGATGCCGAGATAAGGATCAGCAAGTGGAGAAATTTCATCCGGGTAATCCGGATCAGCCTGATAGATGTATTCGATCACATATCCTTTCTTGCTTTCATCACGGATAAGCCGAGCGCCCAACCCTGCTACCTCAACTTTGTCCGATCCTTCACGCAGGTCACCCCCGCGTACACTGGTATGGAGCGCCTCCAATTCGCCTACATAATGTCCAATGATGTCCGACAATTCATTTCTTGTGGTCACACGATCAACAAGTGGCAGGTACTTTTTGTAAGCTGCGTCCCAGTCTACACCATGCATGCCTGGATCGTAAAAGTAATCGCGCTCCATTCTCCATGCATCTTTAAAAATTTGTTTCCAGTCTTCACGTGGGTTAATAGAAAAAGTCCAGTCTTTCAGATTGACTTTAGACTCACCTATCTTGGAGATGGCACTTGTAGAGGCCTCTGTGATGTAATATTCCTTGTCTTTGTTAATAAGCAATTTTTTACCATTAGCAGATAGCTCAAAACGGTTCACCTCTTCCAAAATCGTCACTGGTTTTACATCGGTGTTTTTTATCGGTAAGGCCATCAGATGAGATTTCGCACCCAGACCGGTTTCTTCCGAAAGAAAGTACAATGCTTTTTCACTTACCGCCAGACCAGAATAGTTGCCCGCCTTGATCGGGACTTCCATGATTCGTTGTTGAATCCCTTCTGCATTAATAGTCACTACAACCTTCGCGTCACTTTTGGTTTCACCTTTATTGTTGTTCAGCTCATCGTCCGCTCTAAATGGCGAGCGTATATTTTTTTGCAATGGGATGTGATAGATTTTCATCTGCTTGTCAAAATAGGGTTCAGGCTGCCGGGGACCCCACGGACTGCCTACCAGCGATTGGAAATTTCTATCTGACAGAAAATAAATCCATTGACCATCAGCACTCCACTGTGGATTAGTGCTATTGGCCCGGTCCGTTGTTAGCGGAATACGGTTTCCTGTAGTTACGTCATAAAGGAAAAGCTGACTAAAAGTGTTTTCAGCATCTTGTCCAAAGGCAATCCAGCGACTGTCTGGAGACCAGGCGAAATCCCCAGCGCCTTCTCTGTTGGTGGAAATCACTTTTTGTTTTTTGGTATCCAGGCTGAGCAACCAAACGTCCATGTTCAAATCCAGATAGACGATCCATTTGCCATCGGGTGAGGGAGTAGCTTCAAATCGCAACGTCTTACCATCGTTGGTAAGCATTTGGTGTGATCCGGTTCCGGATGCTGGTATTTGTACAAATTCAAATTCTCCGGATTCGTCCGTCAGGCTGATTACCTCCTTTCCCGATGCGCTGAAAACAGCATCTCGGTAACGAACTCCCTCTTTGCGTGAAGCCTGCACCAACCGGCCATCCTTGGCAGGCACTACAAAGATTCGTCCACGAGCAGTAATCACCATCTTGTCGCCAGTGGGATCGAGGCGAACTGAAGTGATGTATTCTTTAGGATCCTTTACCCATTTTTCACGCAATTGATCAAAATCAGAGGTCAGGGTAATTGGAATTAAGCTGTCTTTTCCAGTTTCAAGGTCATGCAACCAGAGGTCTGCCCCCGAATGATAAACTATTTTTCCTTCGTGGATGGAGGCAGCGCGCACATCGTGGACCATTTGTTTGCTGTGTTGCTTTAAGTCTTTTCCATTTTCATCCATCGACCACACGTTCATAATGCTATCACGGTCGGTGATAAAATAAATTCTATTGCCCCACCACATCGGATGATGACTTTCTCCGCGGTATGCGTCCGACAATTCAATGGCCTCAGCTGTACCTTGCGTGTACTTCCAAATTTTTCTGGCCGTACCTCCTTTGTAGCGTTTGGTTACGTTGCGGTGATCGGAGGGACGCACAAAGAAAACAGTATTGCCACTGGCATTGAATGTACCTTCACTTGCCTGAGCCAAAGGGAGAGGCGCTTGTTTGCCAGAGGACTCAATGCGAACCAACTGCTGGGTGGGCAAGGTTGAGTAATGTTGGGTGGTGTAAACGATCTCCCCGGCTGGAGTCCATGTGGTGGCGATTGAAGCTTCATCTTCATAAGTCCACCGCTTGGGTATTCCTCCGTTTATGGGCATCGTATACACTTCTGGAAATCCTTCATAGTTGGCAGTGAAGGCAATGGTTTTACCATCGGGAGAAATGACAGGGTGAGTTTCCTCACCGGGATGGGTAGTCAGTCGCTTTGCTGAACCTCCACCTATACCAACAGACCAAAGATCACCCTCTGCAGCAAAGACAATAAGGTTTTTGTAAACAGTTGGATAACGGTAGTAACCTTTTACTTCTTGCGAATAGCCAGAAAAAGAGGAAAATACCACAGCGCCTATGGTGCCTAATAATATGAGCACGTATTGACGAGATTTCAGGATTTGAATCATGATTGTGTATTTTTTGAACAGTATAGAAAAATACACAATTAGGAAGAGACACCAAAAGCAAAAAGTAAGGCCTTCTTCTGAGTAGAATACGTCTAATCTAACCTTTAAATTGATTGGCCACCAGCTCTCCCAATGCGGGGCCATGTTTGAATCCATGCCCTGATCCACCGCCTAAAAACCACAGATTACCGGCTTCTGGGTGAGATTGAAATATGAAATTGCCATCTGGGGAGTTTTCATAAGGGCAAACTCGGCTCTCCACCACTGGGGCGTCTTTTAACCCCGGAAAGCGCATTTCGATAAACTTTCTGGCATTAGCCAAGACCTGCGGATTGGAAATGCGCTCGCCCAGGGTGGGATCAAATCTTTCTCCCCGTTGATCAACACCGATTTTGAACCCACGATTTGCATTGCCAGGTATTCCATAATAGAAATCCTTACCATCAACATCTACCCAGGCGGGTAACTGATCATATTGTAATGCATCTTCCTTGGGTACTCCAAAATAGAAAACCTCCTGTTTGGTACAGGTGATGATATTGCCCAGCACTTCAGGAAACAATTGTCCTAACCATGAACCGCAGGCAAACAAATAGGCATCTGCATGTAGAGACGAGCCATTGGATAATTTGATATTTTGAAGTTGCTGTGACCGAATGTCGCCTGGAGTAACGTAAGTCTGCACAAACTCACCACCTTCATTCAAAAATGCTTCCAGCACAGCTTGCGCACTTTCACGTGCTTTCAGATATCCGCCAAATGGATCCAGCCAGGCGTGGTGCAGGTTTTCGGTATGAACAGCTGGATAGCGTTTCTTTACTTCTTCCAGTGACAGGTATTCATAATTCATTTTGTGTTTTCGTGCAAATGGGATGGAGTCGTCCACCAATGGTGTTTTTTCATCGTAGCAAAACCAAATTACCCCAGTATTGAAAAATAGTTTTTTGTTCCATGCTTTTTGATTTTCCTTCCAAAGGGCCAGCGCTCTTACGTTCAGGTCAAAATAGAATTCATTGTCACCGTAAGTAGAGCGAATCACCCTCGTTTCGTCTCCAGAGCTGGACCGGGAATTGCCGGCACCCCAGGCATCCACCAGGGTCACTTTATACCCGGCTCGCAAGAGATAGAGTGCCGACCAGCCACCAAATGCTCCAGCCCCTACAACTACTACAGCGGCACCTTTTTCAAGGCCAATTTTCTCGTTTTTGATGTCTATGGGCTGTGGTGCAAAAGTTTTAGTGTCGGTTTTGGTCATGAATTAAGAAGATTTTGAGGGTTGTGATTCGAGTCATAAAACAATAATGAATGAAATCCGATCATTGCAGAGCGCCAAAAATATGAAGAAGAAATTCAATATGCCGTCCTTTTTGCTGGATTATGGGTCAATCTGGAACCCTTTGGCGGGTGCATTTCTGTCCAAGGTCATGTTGCCAGATGATAAGGATCATAAATTGAAAAAGGAAGCAAGGGTAGGTTTGTATAGTCAAAAAAGGACCCCAATGATTGAAAAAACCAAACTTGTTGAATATGGAGGGAAATTAGTTTCGCTCAATAAAAATGAGGTATTATTCCACGCAGGTGGAACTGCGGTGTTTTATCATCAATTGATAAAAGGATCTTTAAAAATGGTGACCAATAGTGCAGATGGTCAGGAATTTATACAGGGGATATTTTCCCCAGGTGATAGTTTTGGTGAACCACCCCTTTTTTGTGATTTTCCTTATCCGAGCACTGCGATTGCAATAGAAAACTCAGAAATTATTAGACTTTCAAAAGAGAATTTCCTTATTTTATTAAAGGAGAATTTCGATATCCATTTAAAGTTTGATCAGGTGCTTTGCAGCAGACTGAAATATAAATCGATGATTCTTTCAGATATTTCCTTTCATGATCCGGAGCACCGAATCATGAGCTTACTTCGCCACTTGAAGGGGGCAGGAGTAAGCAAAGGCCCAGGTTCAGGGATGATTCGCAATGCTACACCGTATGTGATTCCCTACACCAGACAGCAATTGGCAGACATGAGTGGACTCCGGGTAGAAACTGTAATTCGTACAGTTAAAAAAATGCAACAAAAGGGAAAACTAAAAATAATAGGAAGAAAAATAACCATCTAAAACATAACATTAACACTAACAATAAATGTATAAACTATGAGATTAATAGCAATTGCCGTAATAGGGTTCTTCTTTTACTCCTGTGCTCCAGATAAGCCCGTCAATCAGGAGGAGATTCCAGATCAGCCTGCCAGCACTAAGTCTGCAGTTGAAGATGTTATCAATGATCCGACTAAAGGTATTGGGGCAGTAAAATCGGTAACACTCAATTCTCCTCTTGAGCAGGATCGGGTTAAAAGAGGCCTTGCGATTTATGAAATGAAATGTTCTGCCTGTCACAAATTGGATGACAAACGTGTTGTGGGTCCCGGATGGAAAGATGTTACCAAAAATCGTAAGCCGGAATGGATCATGAACATGATTACCAACGTGGATGTGATGTTGGATAAAGATCCGGAAGCTCAGAAATTATTGGAATTGTGTTTGATGCGTATGCCCAACCAGAATATGTCAGTTGGTGATGCGCGTGACATCCTGGAGTTCATGCGTCAGAATGACGGTGAAAAATAATAAAGCCAAGCGAAAAACTAACCTAATACTTATATGAATAAATTAACAAAATCAATTTATACCCTTGCGATAGCAGCGGCACTTATGTCGTTGTACAATTGCAAGCCTCAGGGGCCGAAAGAGGCATTGGTAGGCAATGCTGCCGCCAAAGCCTATGTAGCACCAGGGCAATATGACGAATTCTACAACATTGTTTCTGGTGGTTTCAACGGTCAGATGGCAGTTTATGGAATTCCTTCAGGCAGGTTACTAAAAATACTTCCTGTCTTTTCAGTATTCCCCGAGAATGGTTATGGATACAGCGAAGAAACCAAACCGATGTTGAATACTTCTCATGGATTTGTGCCATGGGATGATTTGCATCACATTGCCCTGTCAACAACAAAAGGCGTACATGATGGTCGCTGGGCATTTGGTAATGGAAATAACACGCCACGCGTTGCGCGTGTTGACTTGTCTAATTTCCGTACGATGGAAATTCTTGAAATTCCAAACAGCGGAGGAAATCACTCTTCACCTTTTATTACAGAAAACTCTGAGTACCTCGTAGCAGGTACTAGATTCAGTGTGCCTATGGGTGAAAATAAAGATGTTCCTATCAATTCTTACAAGGAGAATTTTAAGGGATCCATCAGCTTTATAAAAATCAATCCTGAATCAGGACATATGAACATTGAATTCCAATTGAGAACGCCTGGATTCAACTATGATTTGAGCCGTGCAGGAAAAGGTCCTTCACATGGATGGTTTTTCTTTTCTACCTACAACACTGAACAAGCACATACGCTGTTAGAAGTAAATGCTTCTCAAAATGATAAAGATTTTATCATGGCGGTGAACTGGAAAAAAGCTGAAGAGTATCTTGCTGCAGGAAAAGGCAAGAAAGTAAAATCAAGATATGCGCACAACTTGTACGATGAGAGCACTCACTCTGCCACCAGCACTATGTTGGACGAGGTGACAGTACTTGACGTAACAGAATTGAAGGACATAGTTTATTTTATCCCTTGTCCGAAGTCACCACATGGTTGTGATGTGGATCCTTCAGGAGAATATATTGTAGGTAGCGGTAAATTGGCAGCAATGATGCCGGTATTCTCATTTACAAAACTTCAAAAAGCAATTGCGGATAAAGATTACGAAGGTGATTTTGAAGGCATTCCGGTAGTTCGTTACGAAGCAGCACTTCATGGTGAGGTTCAAAAGCCAGGCTTAGGACCTTTGCATACTGAATTTGACGATAAAGGAAACGCATACACTTCTATGTTTGTGTCTTCAGAAATCGTGAAGTGGAATGTGAAAACACTGGAAGTACTGGATCGCGTACCTACTTATTATTCAATTGGTCACTTGAGCGTACCAGGAGGTCCTACAGCAAAACCTTACGGAAAGTATGTGATTGCTTACAACAAGATTACTAAAGACCGTTACTTGCCTACTGGTCCGGAGTTGGCGCAGTCTGCCCAGATCTATGACATCTCAGGGGACAAAATGCAATTGATTTTGGACTTCCCTACAGTAGGAGAACCACACTACGCGGAAGCTTTGCCAGCCAGCTTGATTAAAGACAAGTCGTTGAAGATCTATAAATTGGAAGAAAATAAGCATCCGTATGCGGCCTTAGGTGAAGGAAAAGCAAAGGTAGAGCGCAAAGGCAATGAAGTACACGTTTATATGACCGCCATCAGGTCCCACTTAACTCCCGATAACATAGAAGGTGTAAGGGTGGGTGATGATGTATATTTCCACGTGACCAACCTTGAGCAAGATTGGGATGTACCACACGGTTTTGCCATTCGTGGTGCTACCAATGCGGAAATATTGATCATGCCTGGAGAAACACAAACACTGAAGTGGAAACCATTGGTGCCAGGAGTTGTACCTTTTTATTGCACAGATTTTTGTTCTGCACTACATCAGGAAATGTCCGGATATGTTAGAGTATCTCCTGCGGGTAGCAGTACACCATTGAAATTCTCAACAGGTGCGGAAGACTAATCTTCTTCACTCAGTGAGTAACCTGTTTTCTCATAGTTTACAGGTTTGAGATCGGGCCTGCCTCCCGACCTAGTCGGGAGGCGCCCTTCTTTTAATAACTAATCCAAAAAATGAAATCACTAAAACCGATATCAAGAATTGCGGTTGCGATTTGCGCACTGGCCCTCGTATCAGCTTATTTCTTGCCGCTTTGGCAGATTTTGATGTGGGCACCTCAATATCCTGAGGGGCTTGAAATGAAAATCTGGATCGATACCCTTTCAGGTGATGTAAGAACCATTAGTGCCCTCAATCATTACATTGGCATGAAGCACATTGAAGTAGAAATGTTCCCTGAGTTTGGTTACATGATTTACATTGTGGGCTTTATCATAGGCTTTGGTTTGTTAACTGCATTGATCAATAAACGCGTAATGCTTTTAAGTTATATCGCACTGTTCGTGGTAACAGGAATTGCTGCATTGGTTGATTTCTATCTATGGGGATACGATTATGGACACAATTTAAATCCTGAAGCGCCCATTATCATACCGGGCATGGCTTATCAACCGCCACTTATAGGTACTAAGGTGTTGCTTAACTTTACAGCCTTCTCCGGACCGGATATAGGAGGATGGATATTTATTGTCGTTGCCATTGTATTGATTGGAATTCTTTTCTATGAAATAAAATTAAATAAGAAGATAGTGGCGGTTTTACTTTTTCCTATTGCAGGGATGATGACCTCTTGCTCTACCGAGCCAGTTCCTCTGGAGTTTGGAAAAGACGCATGCTACTCTTGCAAGATGACCTTAATGGACAATAAATTTGGCGCGGAGCTGGTAACAAAAAAAGGGAAAGTTTTTAAATTCGATGACATCAATTGTTTATTGAATTATTACAATGCGCATGAAGAAGACCATGGCAACTATGCGCATAAACTCGTGATAGACTTTACACGACCTGGTACATTAATTGACGCCAGCAACTCTCATTATCTAAAAGCAGATCAGGTGAAGAGTCCCATGGCAAGTCAGATAGCGGCTTTCGAAGATTATGAGCTGATGAAAGAAAATAAAAAAAAGTGGAACGGTATTTATCTTTCCTGGGGTGAGGTAGTGACGGAGTTTAAATGAGATTATTACTAACCATACTATTTAGTACATTATTTTTTTCTTCAGAGGCTTTTACCTGGAAGGTACATCCTTCGAAGGATAATCAATCCATTCGCAAAGCAATTCAAAAGGCGAACAAAGGTGATACTATCCTGGTGCATGCTGGGCTTTATCAGGAAGGGAATATAAAAGTCGACAAGGAAGTGATCCTGATAGGAGTTGACTACCCTGTTGTGGATGGAGTGTTTAAGTATGAGGCATTTACGATTACTGCCAATAATGTTTCAATTCAAAATTTTAAAATTATTAATGTGGGGATCTCCAGCATGCATGATCTTGCAGCCATTGGAGGAGAAAATGTCAGTAATCTGTATCTGGCAAACAATATAATTGAGAGAGCATTTTTTGGAATTCATCTTGCCAATTGCAAGTCAAGTCTTATTGAGAATAACCAACTGACTGCTGCCGCGGTAGCGGAAAACACCACGGGTAACGGAATACACCTGTGGAAAAGCAACAAAATCACAGTGAGAGGCAATAAAGTAGATGGGCACCGGGATGGTATTTATTTTGAGTTTGTAACCAACTCATTAATTGAAGATAATATCAGCCAAAATAATCTGAGGTACGGTTTGCACTTTATGTTTTCACACGATGACGAATACAATAATAATTTATTCAAAAATAACGGATCAGGAATTGCGGTCATGTATTCACATGGAGTGACCATGCGTTATAATCGGTTTGAAGAAAACTGGGGATCATCTGTTTTCGGATTGTTACTAAAGGAAATCAGTGAAAGCACGATCGAAAACAATTTGTTTTTAAGAAACACTGTGGCTATCTACATGGAAGCTTGTAGCCGAAGCCAGTTTAGAAATAATGAGTTTAAGGAAAATGGCTGGGCCATTAAATTGCAGGCAAGTTGTGATGACAACTTATTTGAAAAGAACAATTTCATAGCCAACTCATTTGACATGGGCACCAATGGAAGCATGACTTTAAATACCATCAACTCAAATTATTGGGACAAATATGGAGGGTATGACTTGGATAAGGATGGAGTAGGAGATGTGCCTTTTCATCCGGTAAGTTTATATTCAATGATAGTTGAAAAAATGCCAACATCTGTGATGTTGTGGAGGAGCTTTTTGGTATTTCTGCTCGACCGGGCTGAAAAAGTAATACCAGTTGTAACTCCGGAAAATTTAAAAGATGATGCTCCAGTAATGAAATCCTATGATATCAGTAACTAATGTGAGTAAGCGTTTTGGTTCACTTGAAGTATTGAAAACCATCAATGCCAATTTTGAACTTGGACGATCGTATGCTTTAATCGGACCGAATGGATCTGGAAAGACAACTTTGATTAAATGCATCTTAGGAATGGTAATGGCCGATGAGGGTTCTATTGAGGTGGATGGCGAATCGGTGTTGGATCATTGGTCTTACCGCAGTAAAATCGGTTATATGCCCCAAATAGGCAGATATCCTGATAATATGACGATTGGTCAGTTGTTCAGTATGATTAAAGACCTTCGTTCCGATAGTAAAGTAGTCGATGAAGAATTGATTGAAGGCTTTGAGCTGGACAAGATGATGGATAAACGCATGCATACTTTGTCAGGAGGAACTCGGCAAAAGGTAAGTGCAGCTTTGGCGTTCCTGTTTGATCCCAAAGTACTCATTTTGGATGAGCCCACTGCAGGTCTTGATCCTTTGGCTGTGGAAGTGATTAAAGATAAAATACTGAAGGAAATGGAGAGGGATAAACTATTTATCATCACCTCTCATATTCTTAGCGATCTGGACGAATTATCTTCCTATGCACTTTACCTTGATAATGGATCACTTATTTATAACGATTCGATCGCATTACTAAAAGAAGAAACAGGTGAAATCAGGCTGGGCAAAGCCATTGCTACGATAATGAAAAGAAACAGAAAAAAAATAAAGGCATGATTAAGATAGCAAAGTATGTGCTGCTCGATATCCTAAGAAACAAGTTTGTTATTCTCTATACCTTCTTTTTGTTTCTTGTTACTCTTTCCATGTTCAGTCTGGAGGGTAACTCAGACAAGGCCATATTAAGTTTATTGAATATTATTTTGATGGTGGTACCGCTGGTGAGCATTATTTTTACCACCATCCATTTTTTCAACTCCTACGAGTTTATAGAGCTTTTGCTCTCGCAGCCCATTAATAGAAAATCTATATTCCTGAGTGAGTTCTCTGCTATATCCCTGGCGTTGTGCCTGGCCTATGTAGTGGGTGTAGGGCTTCCTGTAACATTGTTTAGTCAGGGTATGGACACAGTTTACCTGATTTTATCCGGTATGCTGCTTACTTTGGTTTTTGTTTCGCTGGCTTTCAGTGCATCAGTACTCACAAGGGATAAGGCAAAAGGAATTGGACTGGCACTCTTGTTTTGGTTTTACTTTACGCTCATTTATGATGGTTTTGTGTTGTACGTAATTTATGCGTTCACCGATTATCCTTTGGATAAAGTAACGCTGGCATTAGTGTCATTAAATCCAGTGGATCTTGCCCGAATAATTATTTTGTTAAAATTAGACATTAGCGCATTAATGGGTTACACGGGCGCTTTCTACAAACAATTTTTTGGCAGTAGCATGGGAATCATTTATTCCTTCTCATTGCTGATTGTTTGGGCAATTCTCCCATTGTTGATTGCGCTTAGAAAATTCCTTAAAAAGGATATTTAGAATTATTGATTCTAATCATAAAAAAGGAAAAATATAAGAAGGAACTTGGTTCCTGATAAATGTGATGAATGCGCATGACTAATGTCATTGCTCTTCACGTGTTTCAACTTCAAATTCGTATAATACAACCAAAACCCAACCCCAATGAGACTATTTCAATTTTTAATGATGGTTTTTGCAACCGTCTTATTTTCGTGCGGCTCAGGAGGCCAAACTGAGTCTTCGTCCGATGTTGCTACTACCCCTGTAGATGGTGGACAGGCAACGGTACAAGATGATGTTTCACAACAAAACATAGTGCAAGTTGCAGTAGGATCAAAAGACCATACAACTTTGGTTGCAGCATTAAAGGCAGCAGCCTATGTAGATGCATTGGCTAATGCAGGGCCATTTACCGTTTTTGCACCTACCAATGCTGCTTTTGATGCATTGCCTGCAGGCACCGTAGACAACCTTGTGAAACCAGAGAATCAGGCACAACTAAGGGACATTCTTGAGTACCATGTTTACATAGGAGTTATGAGAGAAAACATGATGCGCGAAGGGCAGAAGCTAAACCAGGCCAATATGAAGAATGTCGTGCTGGCGAAAAATGGAGATAAGTTCACTGTCAATGGTGCCAACATTGTGGCTGCAGTACCCTGCGCCAATGGAATTGTTTATGTGATCGATAAGGTATTGCTACCAGAATAATACCTGACTATTCCTGTGAGTAACGGCAACATAACGTGTTGCCGTTATTTTTTTTCCGGGAGGTGGCATCATATTCATTTTGATGGGTTTAATATTGCCGCTCTATTATTATGCTGGCATTTATACACAAGATTCCAATCCTGACTACACTTTTGTCTGTAGGATTTTTTACCATACTTTATAAGCACTGGGATTCGAAGGGAAGACCTCCTTATCTTTTTTGGTGGACTTTGGGTGTACTTACTTACGGATTAGGCACCTTAACTGAAAGTATAGTCGGTTTATTTGGATGGTGCGCACCTATTTTTAAGGCGTGGTATATACTTGGCGCTTTGTTGGGAGGCTTTCCATTGGCACAAGGCTCAGTTTACCTTATGTTCAGCAAGCGTACGGGTGATATCATGGGAGGTATCGTTGTTGCAATAATCTTGATTGCCTCCGTTTTAGTCCTTTTATCTCCCATCAACTATGACCTTGTAGAGCCTGCACGCCTGACAGGAGGTGTACTGTCCTGGAGCAAAGTGAGATTAATTACTCCATTCGTTAATATTTATGCATTTATCTTTTTGGTGGGAGGGGCATTTTATTCTGCCTATAGGTACAGTAAAGAGCGCATCTATAAAAATCGATTTTTAGGAAATTTGTTTATAGCGTTTGGAGGCTTACTGCCAGGTATTGGCGGATCATTTACCAAGTTCGGGTATACTGAAGTACTCTACGTCACCGAATTGTTAGGAATCATATTGATTTATTTGGGCTATACCACCATTAGACAGGACAAAACACTCTCTGTTTACGCTGTGCAAAATTGAAGGTTTTCATGCCAAATAGAAAGCACATCAATCAGCTCATTTTAGATGTTGCTGAGGCTTTTGATTGCGAATTGACGAAAAGATATTGGTAGGAGGAGTAGAACGGTCTGAACCCTAAATTTTATGCGGTACGTTTGATAAGACCCCTTCTCATCTCCTGAATGAGTTCATTGTCGTGGTCGGTAAAGCCGTTGCTTTCATTGTTTTGAGAGCCAATAAACTGTTCCAGGCTTTGGTACACCCTAATTCTGTATTTCCAGATGGTTTTAGCGCCTATGGCTTCTTTCAATGCACGGATATCAAGGTCCTTGTCTATCCAATACATATCATAATTGTTGGTTTCCATTGAATTACCAATATAACCGGGCATAAACTCCAAATCAGAGTGCTCCAATCGCCTGAGCACCTCCTCTTTAAAGCCATCTTCTCCTGTAATGTATATAGTTATCCAATTCATTTGTTTCCTTCCCAATTTTTCTTCTGCCCCCAGATGAAGCTCATTCTTTAAATTCTGAGTCAGCTGGTTAATGCCCAATTTTATATCTGTTATCGTTGACTTAACCTTCATGAATAAGAAAAAGCTTAATTCCAATGTACAAAGTTACTTCTAAGAGTCAGTATAAATACGTTTTCTGATCAATTAAGATTCACTGTTCCTCGATATTATTTTTAACAGTGAGGTAACCACTTTGTTTCAAAGAATTCTCACTTAGAAGCGTTTGTAATTTGATGCTCAAAAACTTTGCGCGCATTGGAGATATTGTGCAATGTAAGGTTGCGTTCCGATTCGGTTAGATAAGTCTGTTTGCCTGCTGATTCATACACTTTGTCGATCCATTTGACAAAGTAACTGGCGTCTTCCGCTGATTGTATGGGTTTATTGTTCACAAGCACATAAATAGCACCTGTAGTAGCGTAAGGATATATGTCCTGTATGTTTGTGTCAGCATTGTCGTTCCATGCCCTTAACAATATCCAGGCGCTGCGGTCAATGGTAATCGTTCCTTCCAAATCTGCAGATTGGCGATCTCCTTTTAAGGTAATACTTTTAATCACTTTGCCATTGCTCACTATTTCAAGGTGATCCATGGGTACAACTGATCGCATAAACCCTTTGTAAGAGATTTTGATTTTTTTACCCTCAGTCTTTATTTCAGAACCAATGCCATTTCCGTTAACCTCCAAGTTGAGGAGCGCACTATTGGTAGCAATGGTTCTTCCTTCTTTTAGACCTTTCAGCCAGGCAGTTTGTTTTTCTTGTGGGTCGGTAGGAACATCTTTAAGTTGAACATAGGTTCTGTTCATTCCTACAGGGCCACGTAATGAAGCGTAATTCGCCATTGCATCAGTACCTGCAGCCACATTGATTTTAAAGCCACAATTAAGCAGCTTGTACCATACTTCTGCACTCGGCCTGTGATAGCTAAACCCCAAGGCTTCATAATAATCTACTTTCCCCAGCGCGGCATCAATGGGCAGTGCATGTGTGATGCTTTCAGTGGAAGGATCAGGCACTTCATAAAATGGATGAACATAACCTACTAAGGCATTTTGTTCATGAGCGAGGTCTGCAACTACTGAATTGGAAGGATGCGGACTTTGTGCGGCAGTATTGGTGTAAGCAGAGTATCCTGGAATAAGATAATGATCATTTAATCCTAGCAAACCCATGTGACCCCAGTAGCTGGTATGGTATTCCTGACCATGAACTAGAAGAACATCTTTGTTGGAAGCAGCATCAGGCAGGGTTGAAAAATACTCCATGTCTGGAATGCGCTGTTCTTTATTGACAATGGTATTAAAAACAATGTCCAGATCTTCGGCCGAAGCTTGTGCAACCATTCGCTCTGGTGTATTGCGATAGAGTCCACCGTAATTCATGTGTACATGTACGTCAGCACTTTGCCATTGTTTTGACCAATCAGAGGGAAGTGAAAGACGAGTTGTAACTATAGTGTGGTCAAGACTGCCTGTTATCTCTAACTTTTGATTTTGAATAGTGTATTCCATACCCTTATACACCTTGATAGTGGTTGTGCCATTGGGAACTTCCAAAGTGGCAATTCCATCGGTATGAAAATAATGATTCTCAAAAGTCTGTTTGCTTCGATCAAAGGAATCGTCTGCACGCAACCAGGCATCATGTGGTGCATAGCTTCGGCCATCTGATCCAACAACTGATATTCTGGCTGCTGTTGATTGATGGTGTTCATCAACAATTCTAAGTGTAATTGTGGAGGTGGGTTTAAGGTAAGTCCTTCTTAGTATTTGGAGTGGATAAATTTTCCCGCCCAATACTTCCTGAATCCAAAGTGCAGTATTGCCATCTTTGTTGGAGATGAAAGCAATGCGGTTGGCATCTGGGGACCAACGTGGATTAGTGGCGTCAAACTTGCCGTATGTCATAGGATAAGGATCACCATTACCTTTGGTGGTCGTTACCCAGAGTTGATGCCATTGTCTGCCAAGGTATGATGCGTAAATCACTCGTTTTCCATCAGGCGACCAATCGGGCCGCGTACGCCATGATGTCTCTTCTTTTTGTAATAACGTTAGTTGATCAGGGGCATTTATCTCTGCTTTGTAAATAGAACCGGTTCCGTAAATGTTATCTGGATTGGAAATAAAAACCAATTGTTTTCCATCAGGCGACCAGGAAGGGCTCAGTTGATGGTCCCACTGGCTGTAATAATATCTTGGAATTTTAGTTTCACGTTCTGATGAGAATGGTCTGCTGACTAGCATACCATTTTTTAAATTACCAATCCAAATTCGGAAGTGTCCTGTGTCTTTGGTGGAAACATAGGCAATCTGAGATCCGTCAGGAGAAAATCTTGCATCCAAATTTACCTGCCCATTGGTAGTAAGGGGACTGACCCTACCGGTCCCGAGATCGAGTAGTTGCAACTCTAATGCATTGCCTGTATAGCGGGTAAATACGATCATACTTCCATCTGCAGACCAGTCGGGTTGGTAATCGTAACCAGGTCCGTTGGTCAATTGCGTTGCAGTAGTTTCAGTTACCCTTTGGCGCCAAAGTGAACCACCCATGCTGTATACCACCTCTTCTCCATCCGGATTCCACGTAACGGAGCTTGGGCCGGTGGTAAGTTGGGGGAGGTACATTTCGCGAAAGTAATAATCGTGCGGTACGTTGATTTGCTTCAGCACGGGCTCTCGCTGGGCGTAGGCAGCAACAAAAATAGACTGAAATATAATGAGGGCAAATAATCTTATAATTGGGACTTGCATAATAGCTGGAATATAAAATCAAGATAAATAACAAAACATCAATAAGCCAATGAGTTTAGATGCAGAACTAGGTAATTAAGATTATTCTACAGCAAGGTCATCCATGAATTGATTTGTTTGCCTAACGATTGCAAATCACTGCTCATTGTATCATTTGTGAAGTTTTAACTTATTGAATTCGACTCAGTTCTTTTTTTATTCCGTGATCAATTAAAAAATAACTGGCCTTGCCATCTGGTTCTCTTTCGATTTCAATTTGCCTGTCAGTTCTCCCCTTTACAAACACTTTGGTTGTTGATTCTGGTAAAAGGATTTGTTTATAACCCGATGAAAACCTTCGATAAAGGGTATCGCGCTTGAATTTCAAATTAATAATTGAGCCCCCGGATCGGTACTTTCCTGCAAAAGCGCTTAATGAAATCGAATCCACTTGTACCTCATGGTGTTGATAGGGCATTTGTACCGGCATACCAGAAAGGATTCGCGCAAGTGCCTGTTCAATGGCAGGGGCATTGCTATTGTTGTTGCTGAGCAGGATAATGGTTCTGTCTTTATCTACGTACCTGGATAGGTTGGTGCTGTACCCGGGCCATCCTCCACTGTGGCTGATGTATTTCCCGTTTTCGTTTTCTCCAACAAATACACCGTATCCATAATATTCATTAATTGTTGTATCGCTGAGTGCTTGCGGACTCAGCATTTCATCCGTGGTGGTTTTTGTTAATAAGGTGTGGTTCTTTACTGCCCTGTCCCATTTCAATAAATCGGAAGCAGTCGAATTCGTTATCCCGTCACCCTGAATGCCATCCATATAGTAGACGAATCGAAGTTGTTTCATCGAATCGGGTAATACAAAAGTGCTTAGACTGTCGCTCCACACAAAACCATAAGCATAGTTGTCAATTACTTCTCCACTCCTTCGGGTGTTATAAATCCGAGTGTGCCTCATGCCAAGGGGTTGATACACTTGATTGGCCATAAATTCTTTAAAGGATTGGCCTGATACTTTTTCAATTATAGAAGCAAGTAGCATGAAGGCAGTGTTGCTGTATTCCCATTTTTCTCCCGGTTGGAAAAGCACTGGTGGTTTTTCTTTAGCAAGCATTTTGATGACATCTCCATTAAACGCTATTTTATTATGATCCCATTTTTCATCCACCAGGTCTTCATAGGCAGGCAAACCGGAGGTATGGGTTAGCATATGTTTTAGCGTGATGTGCTTATAGGGTAGCTCGGGAAAAAACTTTTGCAACGTGTCTGTCAATTTTAGTTTGCCTTGTTCCATCAGCAGCAATATTCCAGTTGCCGTAAATTGTTTACTTACAGAAGCCAGTTCAAAAACAGAGCTATCATTGAGTGGACGTTGCTCATAGTAGTTGGCCATACCAAAGGACTTTTGATAGATAACCTCACCATTCTCAGCTAATAAAACATTGCCATTGAATTGAAAGTGTTGCTGCTGTCCTTTGAGATATTGATCAATGAGAGCGATCCTGTCATTATCATGTTTTTTGCTCTCGCATGAAAGAAATAGCAGAAGAGCTATGCATGCATATTTGTTCATGTAACTTAGAATTTATGGATTCAATATAAGAAAAATGTAAGCAAGGCTGTAAGCCATTATTAAATCAGAACTAGAAGTTTTTTAGAATTAAAGCGGCCGCTTATTTTCTCAGAATACCAGCCCCTTTCTGGCTCCGGTCATCAATGGTACAATTCTCTCCTCGTTAAAATGATTAAACGATTGGAAGAGGTGATTGTCTGGCCAGAGCACTTCTATGTTAAGTGCATTTACTCTATATATGATAGTGTAAAGTGTGCCAAATGATTTATCAAAGTTGGTGTTATAAAGCGGGGGATGCAAAAATCTTTTGAGCATGGTGGTTTCAGTCTCGAAAGGAGAAGCAATCATTTCATCAAGAAATCGCTTTCGCTCTATGGTCCCGGTTAGGGAGGCATAATCACCCCACTCAACTTCTACCTGGTGGTTGGTGGCCACAGGGGAGTTGACAATTACGGGAGTACGATCCGGTGACAAATAAACAGTTGAAAAGGTGCCGCTGGCATCCACCATTGTAACGTTGTATGCCATGTGTACAGGTATTCGATTCAAAATGGCAATTCCTTCCTCAACCGTTTTAGCGACCTCAAGAATGTACCTGATAATGATTGGGATGCCAAATCCTTCCCCTACTACTTTTCTTCCTCCAAAGGTAAGAGATGCTGCAAGTCCACTGGCATTCATCCCATCTAGCAATCCCCACGTGCAATCACTTACACCAATCACAGGTTGCAACCAGTTGGAATAGAACATGGTGCCTTCAAACATCTTAAAACTATAATCATAATTTCTGATGAGCGATGTGTCTCCTTTTGTCCAGGCAACTTGCGAACAGGCAGACATATAAGCAGGGGGGCAATACATGGTGAGGAACCTTCCCTCTAAATCGCCACCTCCTGCCAGTGCTACCAGTTGCTCATAGATCGGAATGAGTTCTGGCATATGGCGCTCAAACTCAGTAGTAGAGGTGAGATATCCTTTTCGCGCAAGGTAACCTTCTGATAAAAACCAGTTCCGATAATGAGGCCACGTCCGGTCAAAAAGTGCTTTCCACTTTTCGCCAGGATGATTCTCATGAATACAGCCAAAAGAAATAAGCATCCGGTCCCTACATCATTTTAAATCCACCAATCTCTGCTGTCTCTGGACGAGCTGCTTTGGTTGGCACAAAAGGTTCTGAGGCATAGGAGCGCTTTATGGCATTTATCCAGGCTTCAGCTCTAGGTCTTAATTTGAAATCATCCGTCATGAGTCGACCACGCATCACCAAAATTCCCATGTCAGCCCCTTCATAGAAATAGTCATTGCTTCTGCTGATTCTCAGAAAAAACGCCTCGTTCTCTTTTTCAACAGCTCTTCTGTGCGTGTCCATTCTGGAAAACTTAATTGTTCCATCTGGATTCATCACATAGATACCGGATCGAGGAGATTGAGTAATTATTCTAACTTCTTTTTCAGTGTATTTGATCACCAACTGGCCCCAAGAGTCAATGTTTTCTGGTTTAAACCACCGATTATTAATGGCGTTAACGCTTAATTTGTAAGGTTGATTCATCCACTCCATGAGATGAAACAGAAACAGTGGCATGTCGGACAAAGCAAACACGGCATGGTTGGTAATAGAACTTGCTCCTGTGATACGAGGATTAAGTTCTCCCAGGTACAATTGTTGATTATCCTGATCAATCAGAAAATCCAATTCGAAATATCCTTTATATCCTTCTTTTCTCAATTGATCACCAAATAGTTGCGTGTATTTTCTTGCCTTCCTTCTGATAGCAGGGGTAAATGCACCAGCATAGATTTCATTTCCGCACCAGCCTCCCTTATAGGGTGTAAGCGCTTTAAATCCTACCAGCTCGGTCATTAAGGGAGCAACAATAGTTCCGTGTTGAGTAACGCAGGCCTCGATAGCGGATCCTCTGCAGTTGATACGCTTCATGATCTTCACCTCTTTTTCTTTCACGATTTCATCTTCGTACTTCTCCCAATCTTTCTCATTGGCAATGAAGAAGGTTGTATGTCCAGAGTCACCGAACGGTGTTTGAATGACCAGGTCCGTTCCCAGCTTCTTCTTGCTTACTTCGTTCAGGTGTTGATAGCTTTTTACTTTTGATAAGACATAGGGTACACAGGGAACACCTGCCTTTTCAGCAATACGGTTGGTGTTCACCTTGTTGTCCATGAAGGTTCTCATTTTAGCAGAAGGAAAACATACCTCCAAGCCAAGTTGCTTTGATAACTTTTCTGTACGCTCATCAAACATCAGGAAAAGCGCCTTTCCCTTACCACCACGACTTTTTATGTAGTCTACCACCTCCTTGTGCTCCAACAGGTAATTGTTGATGTCCTCAATGCTTTGAAACTCTTCGTGAGGGAGTTCTTCTTTCGGAGAAAAAACATTGGGATGCTGTCCGTCAAAGCATTCGATGTAACAGATAAATTTAAAACCCTTTACCCATTCATCGGCACCTAGTAAGTTGAAGTTAGTGGCGCTGATAAAGTATATAGGAGTTTCGTTGCGGTAGAAAAACCGCCTGATGTCAGAGATGCCATTCAATACAGGAACAGAACTCTTACCTGCCTTAGCCTTACTTACGACTTTCTTTTTAGCTGTTTTCTTAACTGCTTTCTTTATTTTTTTTGGTTTACCTATTCCTTTTTTTGCTGCCTTGGCAGTAGATTTTTTAGTAGTTACTTTTTTCTTTTTCATAAGGCAGCATTTAATAGATAATAATCATTTATACTTTTCTAATATAAGATAATCTCGCTCTTCTTTGGTAGTTGCATCCCTGCTTTTTTTGGATTTTATCCAAAATACAATCCCCAAAATGCTTAACACAATAAGGATCAACCATTCCAATGGCCACACAAGTGCTGCAGGGCTGTTGGGTAATGTAATGGCAAGCAGTATTATGAGAGAGCCTATCACGGAGATATAGCCTGTAAGTGTGCCACCAGGGGTAATGAATGGACGTGGCTGATGAGGGAATGATTTACGGAGCTTGATGAAAGAAAGAGATACACCAAGGAATGCTACTGCAATACAAAAGGAACCAACATCTACAAATGCAACCATGGCGCCACGCCCCAATAAGCAAGCAATGAAAGTGATTACACCACAAAATAAAACTGCGTTGTAAGGGGTTTTATATTTTGGATGTGATTTTCCTAAAGAAGGGGCAATGATTCTTCCTCGCCCCATAGCAAAAAGCACGCGAGATCCGGCAAGAAAAAAACCATTCCAGCTGGTAAGCAGACCAATAAGAATGGCTACGAGAATTCCATCTACTACCCATTGGGATTGAAAAGCTATCTCGAATGATTTTGCCGTAAATAGTTCTTCATTCAGAAGTGATTGCCAGTTGCCCACCATGGAGGAGCTTATGATGAGTAAAATATAAAACAAAACAGCAGCTACAATGGAGATAATAATCAACAAACCAATAGTTCTATGAGTAATGGAAGCTTTGGCTTCTTCAGCACCTTGAGGAATTGTATCAAAGCCTACCAACCAAAAGGGGACAGTAGCAAAAACACCAATAATACCTCCAATGACACCCAATTCACCACTTTGTGCAAAATAGGGTTTTAGATTATTGATGTCACTTTTATAAAACCCAACCAAGACCACACATAAAACAATAAACAGGAAAGCAATCGTTAGATAAATTTGGAACCTCATGGAGCCCTGGACTCCCACGTAATTGATCCAGGTTATTAAGGATACAAACATTAGCGCCAGGAGGAGGTGAGTTCCATAAATTTGATCACCATTGATGCTATAGAGTGGCCACCGATCAATAGTTGGAAAAAGATAACTCGTGATTTTTCCAATAGAGATAGCTTCAAAGGCAGACACAGAGATATAGCCAAACGCCAGGAACCATCCCACCGTAAATGACTTTGAAGTATCATAGGCTTTGTAGGCATAGGCTACTTCACCACCTGATACTGGCAGCATCGCTGTCACTTCCGCATAACAAAGTCCTATGAATAGAATTAGCGTTCCGCCAATTGCAAAACCAATACTGGCCCCAATGGGTCCTGCAGTTTTTAACCATGGCCCCATAGCGGTTACCCATCCCACACCAATCATGGCGCCAAATGCAAGACAGAAAAATCCGATCTTGTTGATTCCTTTCTTAAGAGTAGCTCTTTGTGACGAGGTTTCGTTCATTTACCAGAAAGCATGGTTATTAAGCCTTAAGGAGTACATGGTAGTACTCATTAATGGGCTAATAATTATATAAACTAATTGGACTTTGGATTTATTGACTTGCGCTTTTTCTTACCGTTGCCCAACGCACCCATAGCACTCATTCCAGAAGCTGCACCCATCAGGGCGGTGCCAGATTGATGGCGATTCAGCGCGGCATCGGTAAATACCCGCAAGCCTAATTCAGGTCGGTAACCGTGTATCTCTTTTACATCTAAGGCCTGGAGAAAGTCCAAAATTTCCTTTGTCATTACCTGCCCTGGTACCAGGACGGGGAACCCAGGCGGATAGGGAATAATAAAAGCCGATGATACCAGTTGTCTGCCTTGTTCCATCAACCCATTGCAAGCAGAAAGTTTAACGTACTCACATTTGTTTTCCTGATAGGCAAGAAAGTAAGCTTCCCGCATTCGTCCTCCAGGAATACCGGCCACGGCCCGGAAGGAGTCATGGAAATAACTAAAGTCAGGTAGCGGTGGTGCCTGTTCTGTAAGTGAGTAAATTTTGTCTTGAAGAATTCTGTTTTCCTCAGGATTCAAAGAATCGAACTGGAGATCTATTTGATCTGCAATTTTTAGCAGCGAGCTGATCAGGTAACTTACCGAGCTTCGGGTAGTGCCGATGTTGGTCATGAACAGCACTGAATTTCGAGATGTTTTATTGATCTGAATATGGAATTGATCCATCAGGTATTTGTTCTTGAAGGTATCACCATCTACACCTGTGTTTCCTATGTGTAAATTTATTTTGGTGGGATCCAGAACAAACTCGTCTGATGTCCATGCATTCTCTAAGCGCTGCCATCCATGATCCGGGTGATAATATTCTGTTAGTCCTGACTGGCGATATTGATCAGGGATAATGTCTTTTATTGTTAAAATCTTGAAGTATTTTTTAAGCTTGGGATGATCATTGATTTTGGCCCTAAGCAGCATAGCCATTTCAATGCTCTTCTCTACGAGTTCGTATCCCTCAAAAGAGACTTGTCTTCGACCTACATCAAGTGAAGCCAAAATTTGATAGTTGGCAGAGGTGGAAGTGTGTGTCATGTAAGCCTCGTGAAACGAAGTTTCCGATTTACGCTCAAACTCTTCATCATAGATATGAATCATGGATCCTTGTCTGAATGAAGAGAGTGTTTTGTGTGTCGATTGAGTTGAGTAAACTCGGATTTTCACCAATTCAGGGTTTGGCATTTTAGGAGTAACGTCACCTCCTTTTTTCTTTAGTTCTGCAAGGTGTTTTTTGTACTCCTCCTTGTATTCGGGTGTTTTATATTTTTTGCAAAGTTTGTTGGCTACGTACATAGCTGTGCGCTGACGGAAAGTGTGCGTGAAGGCAGCAAAGCCAAACCAGGCCTCATCCCATAAGAAGATCATATCGGGTTTGATAGCGAGCACTTCTTCCATCACACGTTCCACGTTATAGACTAATCCATCAAAGGTGCAATTGGTAAGGATGAGCATTTTTACATGCTCCAATCTACCGCCTTTTTTTAGTACGTGCAGTCGCTCGGTAATTTCTGACAATGGTACCGCGCCATACATGGAATATTTTTGCAGTGGATAGGAGTCCAGATAGGTAACGTAGGCACCTGCCAATACCATTCCATAGTGATGCGACTTGTGGCAGTCCCTGTCGATGAGAACGACATCGCCTGGCTCAACCAGAGCCTGAAGAACAATTTTATTGGAAGTTGAAGTTCCGTTGGTGGCAAAGTAGGTCCTTTTCGAACCGAAGGCTTTGGATGCCAATTCCTGCGCTTTTTTTAAAGGCCCGGTTGGCTGCAAAAGGGAATCAAGGCCGCCTGTAGTAGACGAGGTCTCAGCCAAGAACAAGTTTCGTCCATAAAAATCTCCAAAGTCATCTATCCAATTGGATTTGAAGATGGAGTTACCCCGTGAAATGGGCATAGCATGAAAAACTCCCGTAGGTTTCTGACTGTACTCTTTCAGCGCAGTATAGAAAGGTGTCTCGTATCGATCTTTAATTCCCCTAATGATGGTAAGGTGAAGTTCCTGGCCATCTTCCTTTCTGTAAAAAATTCGTTTGAATATTTTCATTGCCGTGTCAGGCAAACTGTTGACGGCATTATCGGTCACGTAATAGATGTCCAGTTCAGGTCTGAGTTTGCGAATGGCCTGACCAAGCAATATACCTAGTTCGTATTCTGGAACGTTGTTGTAGTCCTCTTTTAAAAGGTGTTCAAGAAAAGGCTTTAATATGCCTTTTGCGTTCTTTGACTTAAAAGGAATTTCATATCTGATTACACACGCCTGTATGTTGGGGTTGGCCATTAACGCGATCAGTGTATCCTGATAGGATTTAGCGTAAACCAATTGATAAACGAAAACATCTTTAGGGTCTCGAACATCGTTTAATTTTTTTGAAATAGTATGTTCTCCCTTTGCAGTGAGGTTATCCACAAAGAGTACTTCAAAATATCTTCTTTTTATTTTAGGGTTTAATAATTCTTTATTGCCTTTTCCTTTCAGTAAGGTGGCAAATGAAAACATCTCCGCGTCATTGCGATAGTCTTCACTTACAAGTAAGCGCAATATTTCCTTAACCGAGTTTTTTAAAATTTGAAACTCATCATGTTTTAAAAAGTCACTGATGACATTAAGTGTGGCTACTCCTGGAAACGCAAAATATTGTTCTACCTCAAGCAAAGTTTTTAAAAGCTTTGTCATTTGCTCTTTGCCCTCTTCCTGCTCCTCCTTGCTTTGTTTGCGGGCAAGTACATAGGCTTTAAGTTTGAGGTCGGTCCACAACTCTGTTCTTAACTGACCTATATTATAAAAATGCCCTGTCAGCAGATTGGTCTTTCCACTTTTGCGATTCGATTCTTTCATAAATTTCTCCATTTACATCCAAGTGCAGCAATACCACCACCCGGACTAATACCATTAGTCCGAAGCAAAGCCAATGAACTACTGCGTTATAAGCTCTTTTGACGGCTTGTATAAAGCTAATTTCTTACAGAGTGATTAGCAATTAATTTTTTGAGTGAAGGGCAAGGCGATTGCCCTCCGTATCCATGAACAACGCGAAGTGACCTACCGCGTCATTGATAAGTGTTTTTTTCATAATAACTCGACCGCCTGCATCTTCTACTTTTTGCAGCACTAAGTTGAGGTCTTTGCCTCCATTAAGGTATAGCAAAGGACCAGTCGTGTTGGGTGTGCAGCCCTCACCGGCTACCACTGCACCACCGATACCTTTTTTGGCCGGGAAAAAGGCCATGGAGTAACCGTTAATTTCAGTTTTGTCCATGTTGATATTATAGATTTGATTGTAAAAGGAAACGGCACGTTCAAAATTGTACGCTGGAATTTCAAACCAATTGACGTAATGCTTAAGATTTAGTGGTTTTTCTTTCTTAACGTGTTTTACTGATGCTTTCATGGTTTCCTTCTTTAAGTTTATACTACTTTCATAACTTTAGTTTGCTCATCCAGTTTTGCAACACCGAAGGTTCTTCATTATTCGTTTGAAGGACTTCTGTGATTTGTTCAAAGCGCGTAGGTTTATGCAACTTACCTAATGTATTGAGGTAAGGTAGTTGTGCGCCATCGTGATAAATAGTAAATCGAATATTCCTATCTCTAAAGCTTTTAAGCGGTTGCCCCAGTCGGAGTACGCCCATTTCTCGGCTTCGTTTTACCCTGTCGATATCAATTTCAATAGGAATCAGCTCTTCACCGGTACTTGCCTGATGCAGTACCCTGCCATCAGGACCGCAAACTATAGATCGCCCGGTACCACCATCACCCAAACCATTGATATCAAAAATAAAACACTGATTGATGGCCGCAGTGGCCTGTACCAGTGACAATTCGATATCGCGATCAATGGTAGCAGTGAGGGTAGGGTGCAAGATTACATCCACACCATTTACCGCCAATGTTCTTGAGGTTTCAGGAAACCACATGTCATAGCAAATGGTTAATCCAAACTTGCCCACCTTAGGAACATCCCAGATAAGAAATTCATTGCCACCAGTTACACCCACCTCATATGGATAAAATGGGAACATTTTGTTGTATCGGCCTACTACTTCACCCTGTGGATTAATAACACTTGCTGTATTATAAACCACATCGTCTTTCTTTTGAAACATGGTGCCGGGGATCAACCAGATCCCGTATCGCTTTGCTATATCACAAAACTCTTTTTCTGTATCATTAGGAAACTCCATGGCATTGTATGTAAGCGGCCCGAGTGGACATAGCTCACTGAACATTACCATTTGTACCCAGGGATACACAGACATCATTACATCTATCTTATGCTTCATTACAGGCACATTGCTGTGACTGGCAGAAACATGCATTTGAATTCCTGCTATTGAGAAAGGTGTCATCTAGTTTGTAATCTTTAAAAGTTCTTCCTCTAATATATCAAGACCTTTGTTTAGCAATTCATCAGAAATCACCAATGGACTCAATACCCGTATCACATTTTTATTTGTTCCTGCACTTAACAGAATTAGGCCTCTTTTGAGGCATGCCTTGGTAAGCAGGGCAACGGTTTCAGAGTCCGGTGCTGACGGATCATTGTTTTCTACAAATTCTATTGCCTGCATGGCGCCTAACGATCGAATGTCGCCAATTGCCGAACATTTAGCTTTTAATTTATGAAATCGGTCGCCAACAATTTTACTGACTTCCTGAGCTCTTTTATTCAGGTCAATTTCTTCCATGTATTTAATGGTGGCGATTGCAGCTGCACAACAAACCGGGCTTCCGGTGTAAGTGCCCCCGATGGTAGCTACAGCAGCCGAATCCATCACTTCTTGTCTTCCAATGACAGCTCCGATCGGCAAGCCAGATCCCATGGATTTGGCCCAGGTAGAAATATCAGGGGTAACACCAAAATGCTGGTAGGCTGCCCACTTTCCTGTTCGGCAAAAGCCACTTTGTACTTCGTCAAAGATCAGCATGATACCAAACTCATCGCAGAATTCGCGAAGGCCTTCCAGGTATCTTTTAGGCACAATATTGAATCCGCCTTCGCCCTGCACAATTTCGATTATAACAGCGGCTACTGCATTTGGATCGACTACTGAATGGGTTGCATCGTGCAATTTTTGCAATTCTTGCTCTGCAAAATCATTTTCGGTCATTCCCTTTCCCTCGTGGTAATAATTGGGGAAAGGCAGACGGTACACCTCTGGAGCAAAAGGACCACAATCTATTTTGTAGTTTATTTTAGAAGTCAAGGTCATTGCCATCATAGAACGTCCATGGAAGGCTTCACTGAAGCAAATGACGGCAGACCTTTTAGTGGCTTGCCTGGCAATTTTAATGGCATTCTCAACAGACTCAGCGCCTGTATTGGTTAGCATCACTTTTGTTTTGTCTCCGTGAGGAAATAAGCTTACCAACTTTTCGCACAATTGCAGGTAGGGCTCATAAGTGGATACGTTGATACTACTATGTATGAGCTTGGCTGCCTGATCTTGTATTGCTTTTACTACTGGGGGCGGACAGTGTCCTGCATTGACTACGCCAATACCTCCTCCAAAATCAATTAGTTCATTTCCATTCGCATCAATGATGGTAGCACCATTGGCACTCACAGCTGAGGAGGGCACAAAAATACTTACACCATTGGCCACTACTGCTTTGCGTCTGTCAATGAGTTCTTTGGTTTTGTCAAAAGCCAGTTCTTTAGCTTTTGCACTGGTTGTTGCAGGTTGCATATTTTAATTATATGGTTTTGTAAAATACTTGTGGATAGCGATTCAAAATTGAAATGCTATTCAAAGGTATTTAATATTATTAATGGCCAGATATAATATTAAAGAGAGCCGGCAATCTTTTTGCCGATCATCATCATTTATGAATATAAATCAACAATGCCTCAGACAATGAGGCATTATGATCATCTAGATATACCCATAATTTCAATATGTTCTAATATAGTAAAAATTTGCCGTAAATCCCATTTTTGGAGGATAATTGGCTTTTTTCAAGGGTTCACGTAATTAGCCATATGTCCCAATTGATGATGATGGAGACAATGATTGCCAAAATCCAGATAACCACAATTACCTGATGTACCCACTCTTGTTTTATATTCTTGAGAGCAACATAAGACAACACAATAACAATGAGGACCTGGAGTAGGATCCCCTCAAGGCCAGCGGAGGAAATGGAAAGGTTTTCTACTCCGGAAATGATAGCGGTGAAAATTACCCCAACAAAAAATTTACGGAAGTTCGAAAAGTAAAACACCTTGTAGTCAAGGGCAGCAGTCTCATGCGATTGAAGTGGAAAGAGCAATCGGGCAAGTACAAAAAGATTGATAGGGTATAGGCTTATAAATAAAAATGTGGGGAGTCTCCAAACTTCATATAACCGCAGATCATAAATATTCCACCATTCCTGTATGTGCAGAAAAAATACGATCAACATCCACAGTGTGTGCGGCCAATATAGTTTTACCTGCTTCCATTGATGAATTATATCCGCCAGGCCGGTTACGATTTGGGCAATGCCTAACCCTAAGATGATGGAAATGAGTACGGTTACGTATTCAAAAGGACTAAGCATGGAGTAAGGTAAATATTCTATTTAAACTCATTCTAAATTGCGCATTTTCAAGGATAATCTATCAGAATGTTAAACAGAATTTATAAGGACTCCGGAAGTGTCGCAAAGTGTCCAAAATAATACCCCCAAGCTCAAAATTTAATTTGAAATAATGCATTACGAGTGTAGATTTGTGCCACTCCGAATAAAACCGGACACCATAAACAAATCACGATGACGCAACAAATCTCTGGTTTATTTAAGAATCTCGCTACGGCCCTATTAATCGTATTAAGTCTAACCTCGTTTGCACAAGAAATTTCTTCAGATCCAGCCATCATTGCTGAGGGAGAAGCACTCTTCAAAGCAAACTGCCAGGCATGTCACCGCGTAAAGCAAAAGCTCATTGGCCCTGCACTCGCTGGTGTCTATGACCGCGCTCCGTCCATGGATTGGATCAAGAACTTTGTGCGCAATTCATCTAAGGTGATTGCCAGCGGGGATGAGTATGCCAATAAAATATATGAGGAGAATGGCAAAACGCTGATGACCTCGTTCACCTCTTTTACTGATGACCAGATCATGGCGATCATGGCCTACACCAAGGCCGAAGCGGAGAAGCCTGAAGAAGTACCAGCAGTTGCTGCAGGTGGTGATAGCGGTACTGGATCAGGTGTACCCACTACCTACCTCAATGCAATTCTGGTTGGTATGGTTGTTATCCTTGTGCTACTGCTAGTGATCCTTGGACTCATTATCAATGCACTAAAGCGCTATCTGGATCAGAAGGACCTTAGTGAAGAGGACAAAGAGGTGGTGCACTCACCATTCTCAATAGGTTCTATCGTACAAAGCCCTGGGTTTATTTTTCTTGTGGTTTTTCTGGTAGCAAGCATCTCTTTCAAAACTGTAATTGACGGCTTGTTCACCATAGGTGTACAGCAAGGTTATGCGCCTAAGCAGCCCATTGCATTCTCCCATAAGATTCATGCTGGTCAGTATGAAATTGACTGTAAGTATTGCCACACAGGAGTGATGAAAGGCCGCAGTGCCAACATCCCTTCTCCTAATATATGTATGAATTGTCATACACAAATTCGCAAGGGTACCATTACCGGTGAATCTGAAATCGCCAAAATCGTAGCTGCTGTTGAAAACAACAAGCCGATTGAATGGGTAAGAATTCACAACTTACCGGATCTGGCGTACTTCAACCATGCGCAGCACGTGAATGTAGCGGGTGTTGAATGTCAGACTTGCCATGGACCTATTGAGGAAATGGACGTTGTGAAGCAGTATTCGCTGCTCACCATGGGCTGGTGTATTGATTGTCACCGCAAAACGTATGTAAATACCAAAGGCAATGCTTATTATGATAACTTGCTTGAACTCCACAACAACAAAGCAATGAAAGTGGAGGATATTGGAGGTTTAGAATGTGCAAAGTGTCACTATTAATATAATATAGACTCGATTTTTGGATTAGAATAAGTATGAACGAAACAAAAAAGACATACTGGAAAGGAATTCAACAACTCAAGAACGATCCAGCGTTTGTAAAGCATGCAGATAAGGAGTTCGTTGACCTTGGGGTTGAGGCAGATCCTCGTCATACACGCAGGGACTTTCTCAAGATGATGGGTTTCACAGTGGCAGCAGCCTCATTGGCAGCCTGCGAGGCGCCAATCAGAAAGGCAATTCCTTATGTGAATAAACCAGTTGATGTTGATCCAAGTATTCCAAATTACTACGCCTCAACTTATGTGAACGGAGGCGACTATTGCAGTATAGTTGTTAAAACACGTGAGGGTCGTCCGATCAAGATTGATGGAAACTCACTTTCATCCATTACACAAGGAGGGACCAACGCACAAGTGGAGGCCTCTGTAATGTCATTGTATGACAATTATCGCTTGCGTGGTCCTAAAAAAGGAAATGATAGTGCAAGCTGGGAAGACATAGATAAAGAAGTTACAGCAAAGCTGGCCGAAGTGGCGGCTGCCGGAGGACAGATCAGAATTGTGAGTAACACCATCCTGAGCCCCAGCACCAAAGCCACCATCGATCGTTTCAAAGCTAAGTATCCAACAGCAAGCCATGTTCAATATGATCAGGTGTCTTACTATGGCATGCTTAAGGCAAATGAGGCATCTTTTGGAAAGCAATTTATTCCTTCTTACGATTTCTCTAAGGCTAAACTGATTGTGAGTGTTGGTGCCGACTTTTTAGGCACATGGCTATCTCCAATTGAGTTTACAAAACAATATAGCACCACTCGCAAGATCAGCGAGAAGAACAGAAACATGTCTCGACATTATCAATTTGAGACCAACCTCACATTGACCGGTGCCAACGCAGATTACCGTACCATGATCAGGCCATCACAACAAGGTTTGGTTGTAGCGCAATTGTATAATCTGATAGCAGCAAAAGCAGGAAATACTACACTTTCAGCTGGTATTGATAAAGTTAGCAATCTGGAGAAGGCCGCAGATGAGTTGTGGTCTAATCGTGGTAATTCTTTAGTAGTATGTGGATCTAACGATAAAGACGTTCAGCTTCTGGTAAACGGCATCAATAGCATGCTGGGCAATTATGGATCAACTGTTTTGCCCAATAAAGCCTCCAATTTCCGTCAGGGTAATGACGAACAGATGGCAGCCTTTATTGCTGATGCAGAAGCCAGCAAAATAGGCGCAGTTATATTCTACAACTGTAACCCCGTATATGACCATCCGATGGGTACCAAACTGGGAGCAGCACTTAAGAATATGTCGCTTACTGTTTCAACTTCTTATACAGAAGATGAGACTTCTTCGCTTTCAGAATACAAAACTCCAGATCATCATTATCTGGAGTCATGGAATGATTTTGAACCCAAAGCCAATTCATACAGCCTTTCTCAACCTGCCATTACACCTATTTTTAAATCGCGTCAGGCACAGGAAAGTTTGATGATGTGGGCAGGAGAAAAAATTGACTATTTCTCTTTTGTTAAAAACAATTGGAAAAACTGGTACTATGGAAAGGCAGAATCTAGTATTCTTGGCTTCCAGGCCTTCTGGGATAAGTGTCTTTATGATGGCGTATTGGAATTAGGTTCACCTGACACTACCAGCTATTCATTTGCGGGGGATGTAAGTGCAGCGGCAGCTTCAATTGGAGCAAATTACAAAGCCAACAATACTGGTTTTGAAATTGCCATTTATGAATCTTACGGAGTTGGAAATGGTTCTCAGGCAAATAACCCGCTGTTGCAGGAATTGCCAGATCCTATCACCAAAGCAGTTTGGGATCACTATGCCACCATCTCACAAAAGGATGCAGCTGCACTAGGTGTTGACAATGACGCTGAAGGAAGAACACAACTGATCAATATCGTAGCAGGAGGAAAGACGATAAAACTTCCTGCATTGGTACAACCCGGACAAGCACCAGGAACAATTGGTGTTGCGCTGGGCTATGGTAGAACCAAAGTGGGTAAGGTAGCGGAGAACCTGGGACAAAACGTTTATCCAATGGTTGCCCTGCTTAACGGATCGCTCAACTATAATATCACTTCTGGAGTAACACCTACACCAACAGACGAAGCCTACCAACTGGCACAAACTCAAATTCATCAGACTTACATGGGCCGCAGCAATGTGATCCAGGAGTCTGTATTGAGCGAGTTTAAAAAAGACCCACAAGCTGGACGTGAGTTCACCAAGATATCCAAGTGGGAAGAAAAGGTGGATCCGGCAACAGTAAGTTTGTGGAAAGGACACGACTACAACAATCACCACTGGGGAATGGCCATTGACCTGAACTCATGTACAGGATGTGGAGCATGTATAGTGGCTTGTAATGTAGAGAACAACGTTGCGCTTGTAGGAAAGCAGGAAGTAATCAATCGCAGAGAGATGCATTGGTTGCGTATAGATCGCTACTATAGCAGTGACGCGACTGATATCAATAACTATGAGGCCCTGGAACACGCAGCTGAAAACCCTGAGGTGGTATTCCAGCCTATGTTGTGTCAGCACTGTAATAATGCACCTTGCGAGACAGTATGTCCGGTGGCAGCAACTACACACAGTACTGAAGGACTGAATCAAATGACTTACAACCGTTGTATTGGTACTCGTTATTGTGCCAACAACTGTCCTTATAAAGTGAGACGCTTCAACTGGTTTAAATATCATGACAACCAGCAATTCTATGAAGCAAATCCTTCGATGAACACCGACCTGGGCCGTATGGTATTGAACCCAGATGTGACAGTAAGGTCTAGAGGAGTGATGGAAAAGTGTTCATTCTGTGTTCAGCGTATACAGTCAGGTAAGCTGACAGCCAAGAAAGAGAAGAGAAAGTTGAAAGATGGTGAGGTGATTACAGCTTGTCAGGCATCGTGTACATCAGGAGCTATTGTATTTGGAGATATGAATGATTCAGAAAGCCAAATCAGTCAATTGCTTCAGATCACTCGTGACGAGAAGAGACCTAACAGTTCGGATAAGAACATTGGTAACCCTCGTGCTTACAGAGTATTGGAAGAGATTGGTGTAAAACCGAACATCTTCTATCTCACTAAGATTAAGAACAAAGATAAAACTAACGCATAACTACTTAACGGATAACGATTTTATGCAAGTAAGCTCATCATTAAGAGAATCTCTGATCACCGGTGGCAAAACGGCAAGTGACGTTTCGGAAGACATCAGCCGCCATGTAGAGAACAAGCCCACCCAACTTTGGTGGATGGCATTTGGTGTTTCTCTGGTTCTGCTGGGATTTGGTGTGTACACCATGTCGATGACCCTTTGGAATGGAATTGGTATGTGGGGCCTCAACAAAACAGTAGGTTGGGCCTGGGACATCACCAACTTCGTTTGGTGGGTTGGTATCGGTCACGCAGGTACCCTTATTTCTGCCATTTTGTTGCTGTTCCGTCAGAAGTGGAGAATGTCAATCAACCGTGCCGCTGAGGCGATGACAATTTTTGCCGTAATCTGTGCTGCTACCTTCCCATTGATTCACATGGGTCGTTTGTGGTTAGGTTTTTACTGGGCTTTACCGCTCCCGAACGCATTTGGTTCATTGTGGGTGAATTTCAACTCTCCACTACTCTGGGACGTATTTGCCATCTCAACTTACTTCACCGTGTCACTGGTATTCTGGTACATGGGGCTAATTCCTGACTTTGCAGTAATCCGCGACCGTGCCGTAAGAATGGGCAACAAGACAAGAGCTGCCGTCTATAATGCGCTAAGCTTTGGATGGCAAGGTGGAGCAAGAACATGGATGCGTTACGAATCTGTTGCTTTGATTTTGGCAGGTCTTTCTACACCACTTGTACTTTCCGTACACACGATTGTATCCATGGACTTTGCTACTTCGGTGGTACCAGGATGGCATACAACCATATTCCCTCCCTACTTTGTTGCGGGGGCGATCTTCTCGGGATTTGCGATGGTACTAACGCTGCTTTTGATCACCAGAAAAGTATTTAAACTGGAAGATTATATCACTATCTATCACGTGGAGTTGATGAACATCATCATCATTGTGACAGGGTCTATTGTTGGTATCGCTTATATCACAGAGTTCTTCATCGCCTGGTATGGACAAGTACCTGCTGAACAGTATGCCTTCATTAACCGCGCTTTTGGTCCTTACTGGTGGGCTTACTGGTCGATGATGACATGTAATGTGATTTCGCCTCAACTTTTCTGGATCAAGAAAATCAGAACAAGTCTGGTTGCAACCTTTATTCTATCAATCATTGTAAATATTGGAATGTGGTTTGAGCGTTTTGTAATTATTGTTACTTCACTGCACCGCGACTACCTTCCTTCAAGCTGGTCAATGTTTTATCCAACGATGTACGATATTGGAGAATATGTACTGACATTTGGATTCTTCTTTGCCGCATTCTTGCTCTTCGCCAAATTCTTCCCGGTAATCAATATGGCGGAGGTAAAAAGTATTTTGAAGTCATCATCTGAAAAAAAGCATTAATCAATCATGGAAAGCAATAAGAATTTTGTGTTGGGTGTGTTTGATGACGAGGATGTTCTCCTTCATGCCGTATCAAAAGTGAAAGACAAGGGAATTAAGATTCACGAAGTCTACTCACCATTTCCAGTACATGGTTTGGATGAAGCCCTCGGTTACAAAAAAACTCGATTACCCATTGCCGCCTTCCTATTTGGTATGACAGGAACAAGTCTTGCTCTGATAATGCAGATATGGATGCTGGGATACGACTGGCCCATGATTATTGGTGGAAAGAATTTTGTCTCTTTGCCTCCATTCATCCCTGTTACCTTTGAGTTGACTGTATTGTTGTCGGCTCTGGGTATGGTAGCCACGTTCATGATTGTAAGTGATATGAAACCTTACAAATGGCCGCAACAATTTGATCTAAGAAGTACAGATGATAAGCACATAATGGCCATTGACTTGGCAACCAATAAAATGAGCAAGCAAGACATTGGTGCTGTACTTAAAGACAGTGGAGCACAGGAGGTAAATGATAAGAATTTTTAAAATGCAGATGCGAAATATGCAATTACTAAAAACAATATTGATCGCAGCAGTAGGAGCGACCTTGTTGGCAGGATGTAAGGCTGGTGGTGATAACCCTGGCCGTGAATATGCAGCCAACATGTATCATTCGGTAGCTTACGAACCGCTTACTCAAGTTACTGACGAAAGCGCTGGTACCTGGGTGAATGCACTCAACAATGGCAGGGGTGAATATTTCAACTCCAATAAGTACAATCCTAACTGGATGAATATGAGAGAGCCTGCTCCTAATACCGTGAAGCGCAACGCGCAAGGATGGCTGCCTTATAGAATAGGTAAGGATAGTCTGGAATACGCATCGCTGACCCTCAAAAATCCGCTAGACAGTACAGCTGCCATCATAGCTGACGGAAAAGCATTGTACACAATGTATTGCACTCATTGTCATGGGGCCAAAGGGCTGGGTGATGGAAAGGTTGCAACGGGTGTTACGGTAGATGGTGTTGAAAAAGGAATGCTTGGTGGTGTTGCCAACCTGACAGGTGATGCCTATATCAATATTACTGAAGGCCACATCTTCCATGTGATTACCTGGGGTAAAGGATTAATGCAGCCCCATGGTTCTCAGGTAAGTCCTGAAGACAGATGGAAGATTGCCAAATACGTGAAGACTTTACAAAAGAAGTAATAAAGGAGTTTCAAATTTTTGAAAAAAAATAAATGGTAGCCGAAGAGAAATACGAATTCAAACCCGAAGCAAAAAAGAAAATTGCAATACTCGGTGCTGTAGGGATTGTGCTTTTTATACTTGGGGTGTTCATGGCCATGAACAGTGGTTCTGGTCATGGTGAAGAACATGCGTCTGTACAAAGTCTCACCAATCTTGTGGCAAGCAACGATCAGGGGGCAGCAGCGGAAGGCCATGAGGCTACCGCTGAAGAGCATCACGGAAGCCCGGTTTGGTTAAAGCGAGTGTACACATCGCTGTGGCAAAACAATGTTTTCTTCACAGGACTGGGTATCATTGGATTATTTTTTGTTGCCATTCAATACGCTTCCCAAGCAGGATGGTCTGTGCCTGTGAAAAGGATTCCCCTGGCCATGGGACATTGGATTCCTATTTCTGGAGTGTTGATGCTGGTATTATGGTTTGTAGTAAAGGCTGATGTTTTCCATTGGACACACCACGATTTGTACGTTGAAGGAGCGGGTTATGATGCCATACTTGACGGCAAGAGTGGTTATTTCTTCTGGCCATTAGAGGCAGGTGGATTTCCATTGTTTTTTGTGCTCAGGATGGTGATTTTCTTCGCACTTTGGTACCTCTTCTTTATCTGGATTAAAAAAGAAATGTTGGCAGAGGATGTAAATGGAGGAACGGCCCACTGGACCAAAGCCCGTTCATTGTCTGCTGTTTTCCTTGTAATTTTTGCAGTAAGCTCATCCATTGCAGCATGGGACTGGGTGATGAGTATAGATACACACTGGTTTAGTACCATGATGGGTTGGTATGTGTTTGCCAGCTGGTGGGTAACAGGTCTTGCGTTGATCACACTAGTAGCCGCCTATTTGAAAGAGGCTGGTCTGTTGAAAGCAATGAATGCCAACCATCTCCATGATCTGGGAAAATTTGTGTTTGCCTTTAGTATTTTCTGGACCTATATCTGGTTCAGTCAGTTCCTTTTAATTTACTATGCCAACATCCCTGAAGAGACTGTTTATTTTGTGACTAGAATTAACAACAGCCCTTATGGTTGGATATTTTATACCAACATAATATTAAACTTTGTCTTGCCATTTTTGTTGTTAATGACAAGAGATGCAAAGCGACATATCTCCATGCTGAAAGTGGTCTGTCCTATTGTAATTGTGGGTCACTGGTTTGACTTCTACAATATGGTTACGCCAGGTGTGATGCAGAAAGATGGTAGCCTTGGATTCATAGAAATTGGATTGGCGATGGTATTTATGGCAGCATTCTTATTTGTGATGTTGAATGCACTGTCAAAAGCACCTTTGGTAGCAAAGAATCATCCAATGATGGAAGAAGCTTTGAACCACCATATTTAGTGATGGAGAAGAAGATTTATAATGAAATTGTTTAACAAAATAGTATGATGAGTCTGATTATAGGTTTGGGCGTAGTACTCGTTCTGTTCATCCTCTACATGATTTTCAGAATTGGTAATCTGGTAGGGCTTGTAAAAGGTAAGAACGAAGAGGAGCATGCAGGGAATGATTTACATGGCTATCTGTTTATGGCTTTTGTGGTATTAGGCCTTGCGTTCTTTGGCTGGTACTCCTATGCTCATTTTGATAGTTACACATTGCCTGTGGCATCCGAACATGGGGAGTTAACTGACAGTTTGTTTTGGATCACGATGGGAATAACCATTGTGGCTTTTGGAGTGATCTCGATAGTGATGTTCTGGTTTACATACAGATACAGATACAATGCCAACAGGAAAGCAACTTTTTATCCGGATAGCCATAAACTTGAAATTGTCTGGACGGTAATCCCAGCTATTGTTTTGGCACTTTTGATTTTTAGAGGTTTGCGGGTTTGGAATGATATCACTTCACCTGCTTCGGAAGAAGCTGAAGTAGTAGAATTAATCGGTCAGCAGTTTGCGTGGACAGCCAGATATCCTGGCGTTAAAGATCAGCAATTAGGTGAAATCAATTATAAACTGATTGATGCTGTAAATGAATTTGGTCTTGACCTAACAGATAAAAATACTTTTGACGACTTCAAATCATTGGAGTTACATCTTCCAAAAGGAAAGGAGATTCTTCTTAAGATAAGAGCTAAAGATGTATTACACAGTGTTTTTCTGCCTCATTTCAGGGTGAAGATGGATGCTGTTCCAGGTATGTACACCAATTTCAAATTTGTAGCTACCAAATCGACAGAGGATATGAGGGCGGAAACAGGCAATCCTGATTTCAACTATGAAATGGCTTGTACTGAAATCTGTGGTAAAGGACATTTTTCTATGCGCTTTCTGGTAGTAGTACATGAGCCGGAAGATTTCGAAAAATGGAAAGCAGCCCAGGAACCATGGTTGAAACAGAACCCTGAATACCTGGCCAAGGTACCTTCAGCACTAAGGGAGGTTGCGATGATTAAATCGGGTATTCCAATAGAAAGTACTGCTGGCGCAAGCGCCACAACTCAAACTGTATCAATTAGTAATTAAAGACATCTCAAGAATGGCAACAGTAGATATACACAAGCAGGCAGATGTTCATCACCATGACGATCATGATCATGAGCATGGTCATGGTAATTTCTGGACAAATTATATTTTCAGTCAGGACCATAAAGTAATTGCAAAACAATTTCTTATTACGGGTATGTTCTGGGCGCTCATCGGAGGTACTATGTCAGTATTGTTCCGTTTGCAACTGGGCTTCCCAGATGCAGACTTGGGTTGGTTAAGACCATTTTTGGGTGAGTGGATTACGCCTCAAGGCAAGATAGACACAGAGTTTTATCTGGCATTGGTAACGATGCATGGTACCATCATGGTATTTTTTGTACTTACGGCTGGTTTAAGTGGAACCTTTAGTAATTTCCTTATTCCGTTACAGGTAGGTGCAAGAGACATGGCATCCGGATTTATGAACATGCTTTCCTACTGGTTCTTTTTCCTTTCCGGTGTTATCATGTTTATTTCTATTTTCTTATCAACCGGACCCGCTAGTGGTGGTTGGACCGTATATCCGCCTCTGAGTGCTTTGCCTCAGGCCATGTCTGGCTCTGGATTGGGTATGACGCTGTGGCTGGTAGCAATGGCTTTGTTCATAGTGAGTTCATTGTTGGGAGGTATCAACTACATTACCACCGTAATTAATCTTCGTACAAAGGGGATGTCGTTTTCAAGATTGCCGTTAACCATATGGGCGTTCTTCTTTACGGCAATCATTGGCTTGTTATCATTCCCGGTACTTTTTGCAGCAGCATTGTTGCTTATTTTTGACAGGAGCTTTGGTACGAGTTTTTACTTGTCAGACATTTATATCAATGGAGAAGCTTTACCCAATGAAGGAGGTAGCCCCATTTTATTCCAGCATTTGTTTTGGTTCCTCGGTCACCCGGAAGTGTACATAGTAATATTACCTTCACTGGGTATCACATCAGAGATTATAGCTACCAACTCAAGAAAGCCAATCTTTGGATACAAAGCTATGGTTGGATCCTTGTTGTTCATCACTATTCTTTCATTCGTGGTTTGGGCACATCATATGTTTGTAACAGGTATGAATCCATTCCTGGGTTCAATCTTTACGTTACTAACGCTGATTATTGCGGTGCCATCTGCCGTGAAAATTTTCAACTACGTGACAACACTGTGGAAGGGAAATATCATTTTTACTTCCGCCATGTTGTTCTCTATTGGTCTGGTGTCTTTCTTCCTGTCAGGAGGTATCACCGGCATCTTCCTTGGCAACTCAGCAGTAGATATTCAATTACATGATACTTATTTTGTGGTAGCTCACTTTCACCTTGTAATGGGGGCAGCGTCATTCTTTGGTATGTTGGCGGGTGTTTACCATTGGTTCCCTAAGATGTTTGGAAGGATGATGGATGAAAGACTGGGTAAGATTCACTTCTGGTTTAGCTTCGTAGGTGTTTACCTGGTATTTTTTCCTATGCATTACATTGGTATTGCAGGTTTCCCTCGCAGGTACTATTCCTGGACAAACTTTGAAACATTCAATTCATTTGCAGATTTGAATATGCTGGTGAGTGTAGCTGCGATACTTACGCTTTCTGCTCAATTCATTTTCATATTTAATTTCTTCTATAGCATGTTCAGAGGAAAGCAGGCTCCTGCTAATCCATGGAAGGCAAATTCTTTGGAGTGGACTACACCACGAAATCCTGGACATGGAAACTGGCCTGGCGAAATCCCAACTGTATACCGTTGGCCATATGACTATAGCAAGCCTGGAGCGAAAGATGATTATATTCCTCAGACAGTTCCGTACTCTGAAACACCAGAGTCCAATCTGCCACACGAAAATGATCTGATAAAACTAGAGATGGAAGACAATAATGCCATCGTAGTTGACAAGAAACACTAACATCGTTACTTTAAGTAATTGAGCCAAACAGCAATCAGGGGATTTTATAAGTTATGCTTATCTACCCTGATTGCTGTTTATTTTTTAATCCTGGTGGGAGGGGTGGTAAGAAGTACGGGATCAGGAATGGGTTGTCCTGATTGGCCAACCTGTTTTGGAAGCTGGGTTCCTCCTACTTCTGTGGATCAATTACCTCCTGATTATAAAGATGTGTATTCCGCTTATCGTCATGAGAAAAATGTAAAGTTTGCGAAGTACCTCACTTTCTTAGGGATGGATGACACCGCATCGCATTTGCTCAATGATGAACTGATTAAAGAAGAAGCGGACTTCAATGCCACAAAAACCTGGGTGGAATACGTGAACAGATTAGTGGGTGTAACCATTGGTCTCTTTATTATTGCTTTGTTCTGGCGCTCCATTCGACTTAGGCAAAGCAACCCCAAAATATTTTTGCTTTCGCTACTTACCCTTGTTGCAGTTATTTTTCAGGGTTGGTTTGGCTCCATCGTTGTCTCTACGAACCTCACTACCTGGACGATCACTGTCCATATGTTTATAGCACTGGCTATTGTCGCCATCCTATTTTATTTATTGAAACTGAGTCAACCTGACTCGGAGCACAGCGCCATAATGGGGCCTTCTGCACTTCGATGGACATTGATGGGTTGTATGGTGGTGCTTTTGATACAGATTTTTATGGGCACCAAAGTAAGGGAGGTGATTGATCAGATAGCAATGGCGCTTATACCTCGTAATCAGTGGATTGAGGAGGCTGGAGCCGTATTTTTGGTTCATCGTTCCTTTTCCTGGCTGGTACTGGCACTGCACTTGATTTTATTATACTTATTGCGAAAAACTAGCGGCAATAAAACTTTACCACTAGCCTTAATAATTTTAATTTTGGGCACCTTATTGACGGGTACAGGAATGGCTTATTTCAGCGTACCAGCCTTTCTTCAACCGCTTCATTTGGTACTGGCCACCATTACTTTTGGCCTTCAGTTGCATATGTATTTAAACCTAAACACTGACCCTAAATTGGTGTTTAATAAAGAGGAATGATTACAGGACAAGTACATGAAATAACCCATCTCTCTCTGCTCTTCGCTAAGGTGAAGTCATTGATTGAATTACTAAAGGTTAGGCTGTCTTTACTGGTGGCTTTTTCCTGTGCCTTTGGTTATGGACTGGCATCGAGAAGTGATATCAACTGGGGCATATTATTGATGGTAACGTTAGGTGGTTTCTTAATGTCTGGCGCTTCAGTTTGCATCAACCAGGTGCTGGAAAAAGACCTGGATAAATTGATGAAGCGAACCATGAATAGGCCTCTGCCTACCGGCAGGGTGTCCAGGCAAGAGGCTACGTTATTTGCAATTTTGGTTTTAGCACTAAGCACATGGATTCTTTGGATTTATACCAATCCCTTAACCGTTGTGCTATCTCTTGTTTCGATGGTGCTTTATAGTTTTGTGTATACACCCTTAAAGCGTGTAGGTCCAATAGCTGTTTTTGTGGGAGCTATTCCGGGGGCGTTGCCTCCGCTGTTGGGGTGGATTGCAGCCACAGGGCAAATTACACACGAGGCATTAATCATTTTTGGCATACAATTCATTTGGCAGTTTCCGCACTTTTGGGCCATTGCCTGGGTAGCGGATGAGGATTATCAAAAAGCGGGATTTAAGTTGTTGCCTTCCAGCGAGGGCAAGAGCATTAATACCATAATTCAAATTATGGTGTACACCATGTTTTTGATTCCACTGGGACTACTTCCTGCATTTTTCGGGATTACCGGGATTAATTCTGCCGTGATCGCTACACTGTGTGGTGTTGCTTTTTTTGCCCAAACGATTTCTTTGATGAAGACAGGAAGTCGTCAATCTGCCATGAGGATAATGTTTGGTTCCTTTTTGTATTTGCCTATCGTTCAGATCGCATTTTTGTTGGATAAAGTGAGTTAGATATGACAACTGAATTTAAAATAGTAGAAGAGCCAAAGAAACCTTTGGCCATGCATCCGAAAAAATTCGCTATGTGGCTTTTTGTAGCCAGCGTGGGAATGCTTTTTGCGGCCCTTACCTCAGCTTATATTGTGCGTCAGGCAGAAGGGAACTGGTTGTACTTTAATCTACCGGCAACATTATACTGGACTACAGCTGTAATACTAGTGAGCAGTGTGACCATGCAAATGGCTTACTGGGCGGCCAAAAATGATCAATTGGAGCGGGTGAAATCGCTGGTAGTGATTACTACCGGTTTGGGTGTTGTTTTTCTGGTGGGGCAATTGGTCGCATGGAAAGATCTGGTTGCTCAAAATGTGTACTTTGTGGGCAATCCTTCAGGTTCCTTCCTGTACGTATTGACAGGTCTTCACGGGCTCCATATTGTAAGTGCATTGGTTTACCTGATCATTGTATTGGTGTCCGCATATCGCTTTAAAATCCACTCTAAGAGCCTAGCGCAGATAGAAATGTGTACTACTTATTGGCATTTTTTGGGTGGACTTTGGCTATATTTGTTCATCTTCTTATTATTGAATCGATAATTTAAAATTGACTATGGCACACACTTCAGCCACCACGGTATCACCCGGAAGAAGCGTTTGGGACGGAGGGGTTTCACCTATGGGCGCAAGCTACGGAAAACTCATGATGTGGTTTTTCCTGCTCTCCGATGCATTCACTTTTTCGGCTTTGCTTATTACCTACGGACTAGTTCGCTCAGCGCATCAAGCCTACACAGGTACAGTAGAAGCCTTTACCTTTTCGACTGAGTACTGGCCCATACCTGAAAAAGTATTTGAAGCAGTGCCCTTCCTTCATGGAATAGAATTGCCACTTGTGTTTGTGGGTATCATGACTTTCATTTTGATCATGAGTAGCGTTACGATGGTATTGGCTGTAGAGGCTGGACATCGTATGGACAGAAAGGCTGTTGAAAAATGGATGTTATGGACTATCCTCGGGGGCATTACCTTCCTGGCTTGTCAGGCATGGGAATGGACTCACTTTATTGTGGGGACAGATACACCTACCTTGGTGAAGGACTTTGTAAACGGCCAATGGGTGACCAAAGAAGTGACTGGTGCCAGTCTTGCCATTAATCAATATGGGCCACAGGATTTTGCGGATTTCTTCTTCTTTATTACAGGTTTCCACGGTTTCCACGTGTTTAGCGGTGTGATGTTCAATTTTTTGATTTACTACAATACATTTACCGGTGTCTATGAAAGAAGAGGTCATTATGAAATGGTAGAAAAAGTTGGACTCTACTGGCACTTTGTAGATCTGGTTTGGGTATTTGTATTTACCTTCTTTTATCTTGTTTAGAAATTAAATTAATAGCAATAACATGGCTCACTCTGAAGAATCTCAGGTAACAGTACTTCCTCCCGATAAGGAAAAAATTAAAAAACTGTGGACTGTAGCAGGTATACTTGGTGCAATTACAGCAGTGGAGTTCGTGGTGGCATTCACCATGGGACACGGTAGCTTGAAAACAGCAATATTCGTGGCGCTTACTATTGTAAAGGCAGCTTACATCGTTGGAGAATTCATGCACCTCAGGTATGAAGTTAAAGTATTGCTCTGGTCTATACTTATTCCCATGATCTTCATTGTATGGATGCTGGTGGCATTTGTTTATGAGGGAATGAAATTTTCAGAGATTAATTTTTAGTCATTGAAAACACGAAAAGGAAGGCTAAGGTGAAGAACTTTAGCCTTCTTTTTTTGTTCTAATTCCAGTCTATGAAACTTAAATCGATTCTTCTCTTTCTCGCCTTATTATTACCTGTTTCCATCTTTTTGTTTTTGCATTTTTTTGGTAAAAATGAATTCGTGGTGCCGGTTTTCTATAAGGAGGAAGTGGCACTACCTGCTGACTGTAATCTAGATTATACATTCCCTTATAAAGTAAATTCAACTAAGTTGCCACTCAGTGAGATTAGTGTGGTACTGTTCTCCGCAGGTTTTACATCAACTGATTTGGACGAAGCATTGTTTCAGTTAGGCAGGTTGAATGATGAGTTTGGTGATAGGGCACCGGACTTATTCATAATAAAAGAAGCTTCGGATAGTTTATCTGGCGTGCAACATGCGCTGACGTTAGAAAAAGCGGATTACAAAAGAGAGCAGGAATGCGTATTCCTTGCGGGAACAAATCCGATCATTCTGGTGGATGATAACAAGCAAATCAGGGGGTTATATCAAGATGTTTCTTTAAAAGAAGTAGATCGCCTGATTCTGGAATTGAAGATTATTTACAAGCAATACTAATGAGTGAAACAAGAGACCCTTATAGAAAATTAATCATAGTACTTTCTGTGGTAATTCCGCTGGCTGTTGCTTTGCTATTCGGGGTCAAAATTGAGGGCTATGATTTCTCTTTTCTGCCACCCATTTACGCATCCATCAATGGGGTAACAGCCTTTCTTTTGATTGGCGCATTTTGGGCTATCAAAAACAAGAAAATTACACTACATGAAAGGCTTATGAAAACCTGTTTGGGCTTATCTGCTGCTTTTTTGGTGATGTATGTATTGTATCATATGACTTCAGACTCCACTACATTTGGAGGAGAGGGGCCCATAAAATATGTCTATTATTTTATCTTGATTACGCACATTTTGTTGTCAATTGCTGTTGTTCCATTAGTGCTGTTTACACTAAGCAGGGCATTGGCGGGCAATTTTGAAAAACATAGGGCATTGGCTAGATTTACTTTCCCAATTTGGCTCTACGTAGCGGTAACAGGAGTGGTCGTATATCTTATGATAAGTCCATATTATCAATAGTGAGATGAAAAAAGTGTTTGTTTTAATGTTTTTTTCTCTGGTGTTTGTAGTTGACACCTTTGCGCAGTGCGCAATGTGCCGTGCTACGCTAGAGAATAATGTTAGTAATGGAAACCCCGGGATAGCCGCGGGTATCAATTTTGGTATCATGTATTTGTTCTTTGCTCCGTATCTCGCTGTTGGTGCGGTAGCTTTCTTTTGGTATAAAACAACTAGGTCCAATGCACGAAAAGAGCTGGAAAGGCGCACTTTGCTCAGGTAAATGCCCCAAATGTCGAAAAGGGGATATCTTCAAAACCTCTTTGTTCGATTTGTCTGGTTTTTGGAAAATGAATAATAACTGCACGCAGTGCGGAGTTTCTTTCGAGCCGGAACCTGGTTTTTATTTTGGGGCCATGTTTGTGAGCTATGCCTTAAGTGTGGCTTTGTTTGCTACTATTGGAATAGCCCTCTATGTACTCGGTAATCCCGCAGATTGGGTTTACTTGCTGTCTATTGTGGGTGGGGCTATATTGTTTACTCCTTTCTCCTTCCGCTATTCAAGAATTCTGTTCTTGTACTTCTTCGGTGGCATCCATTATGACCCAGCTGCCGGGTAGTTAATCTTTCCCTGTTTCGTTAATTTTATTGATTCTCAATTCAATGAACTTTAACAGGGCGTTTATATTCTTTTTTATTGGGCTGGTCATTGTATTCGTTGGGTTACAACGGAATGGGGCCACGGAAGATCCTACTCAGGTATTGCTCAATGAGATCAGTTTCCGGATAACTCAAGAAATCAAAGCTTTGGATGTTGAGGCTGCTCAGCTGTTGCAACAACCGTCAATGGATTTAAGTACCGTTTCACATTCCTTTTTTGTAATGGATAGTTCCAGAGTAGTGCTTTGGAATAAGAATGAATTCTTGCCTGATTTGCGAACAGTACAAAGTGATTTTTCGATTCGATTGCTTCAGTGGCCTCGGGGAATATTTTTGTTGAAAAAATGGCCAGTCAATAGTGAGACATTTTTATTGGGAGTTATTCCTTTCCAAAATCGATACAAGATCAATAATCGCTATCTCATTTCAGGATGGAACAAAGAGATTTTCACAACACAGGATGTTGCGATTAGAGAAATAACTGGTGAGGGCTATCCTTTTATATGGCAAGGAAAAGAGATTTTTAAATTGGCCATTACCAGTAACGCCCCCCAGCGTACCGCTGTTGACTGGTGGAATTTGGCTATTATTTCATTTGGTATTCTGATTTTAATTACCGGTTGTTACCAAACAATTTCTGTTTTTCATCAAAGGCGTAAATTCGAAATTGCATTTGTCGGACTTTTGATATTTTTCATTGGGGGGAGAACCTTAATGTTACAATTGTTTTCTTCTCCGGATATCCCACTTTTTGATCCTTCTTATTTCGCATCTTCCAGTTACAATCGATCTGTTGGTGATTTGTTCCTCAACACCGTATGCATTACTGTTCCCATTGTTTATCTTTTTTATAATTTTCATCGCTTTAGCCTTATAAAAAAGATGCTAGCCTTTCATTTGGCGAAACGAAGTGCGATGGCTGTAGTGCTTATCCTGCTAGGCTATTTTTCTGTTCTGCTGCCTTTTCTATTTATTGAAACCATTTTTCACAACTCGTCCATTACACTGGACGTTACAAGAACGTTGTCTTTTGATGAGTTAAGAATATTTTCTTTTCTGTCTGTAATTATCGCTTGCATATGTGCCTTCATGCTGGTCCATGTATTTGCTCGGTTGGTACTTGGAATTATCAATAACCACAGGATCTATTTTCCAGGTTATTTGGCAATTGCTATTGCATTATTTTTATTGTACTCATTTGCGGTAGACCGGAATTACTTGCTTTCACTTTTGGTTGCTTCCGGATATTTATTGCTGATTTGGATTATAGAATTACCAAAAAATTTAAAGCGCACTACGTATGTCACTTTCATATATTTATTTGTAGCGATAGTAGCGTTCTCTTTGTTGGGTTCATTGTCGATTAAAAAATTTGTATTGGAGGATAAGGTGAATTCTCAATTCAGATTTGCAAATGCTTTTCTCACAGACCGAGATTATTTAGGGGAGTATCTATTAGGGGAGAGTATTCTAAGGATTTCAAATGACCCCTTTATTCAAACACGCTTGGGGAGTCCGTTTTTAAGTAAGGCTGTGGTCCGTCAGAAGGTAAAGCAGGTATATCTCAATGCTTATTTTGATAAATACGATATTCAAATTCATTTGTTCAATCCCAATGGCAACTCGTTTGATAACTCTACTTCTCTTGGTTTCATTGAATTGATCACCAACTTCCAGCAAAAAGCAACCAAGACCAATTATGAGGGATTGTATTTTTTGAAAAACTCAAGTGAAGAAGCTACCAAGCGGTACCTGGCAGTAATACCTGTTAATCGCTTTGGAATGGTTACCGGGTATGTGGTGTTGGACCTTTCACTAAAAAGAGTAATACCTCGTAATGTATTTCCTGAATTGTTACTGGATGATCGATTTATACAATATTTTAAAAATCGGGATTTTAGCTACGCTTTTTTTAATGAGAACCAAATCACCAGTAGCTTTGGAGACTTTAATTTTGAGAAAAATTTTGAGATTGATCAACTTGCCAATGCCAAACTATACAATGAAGGGATTTCTGATAACGGCTATATCCATGTAGGCGTAGAGGATGAACAAAAAACAGTGACGGTAGTATCGTCACCATCGTACTCCTTTTTTAATTTGATTACCAATTTTTCTTTTTTATTCATCATTGGTCTATTCATTATTTTAATTGGTTTGCTGGTTTATGGTGCCAACACCCTATATCAGCGAAGAGAACTAAACTACTCTGCCCGTATACAACTCTACGTTTACCTTGCATTTATACTTCCATTAGTAATGGTTAGTGCCACTACACTGGGGTTGATAAACCGCTCAGCGGAATCGCAACTAAAGGAAGAGTACGTTGAAAAATCAAAAACTATTGGTGAGCGGTTTGCGCCTCTTATAGATGCCTTTTTAAAGAATGGCAGTGCGCCTGTAAATGACATTGAAAACCAACTTATTGACCTGGCAAAATTGGCCAATGTTGACGCTTCAGTTTTCTCTGCATCAGGAGTACTGATGGCATCCAGCCAGCCCTTAATTTATGAAGACAGAATAATGTCTGTCTTAATTGATCATGATGCCCTGGTAGCCATTGCAGCGCATAATGAGCAATCTTACGTTGGTAACGAACAAATTGGGTCATTGAGTTATAATAGCTCCTACTATGGCATGCGCTCTCCTGAGTCCGGGGAGTTAATAGGAATATTGAGTTTACCTTTTTTTGAATCAGCTTATTCACTTGAGAAAACGCGAATCAGTGTAATGTCTAATATTATCAACATTTTTTGTGTTGTATTTATTCTATTCTCCATCCTTTCATTTTTCGCGGTTCGTTGGCTTACCTTTCCCTTGGAGTTCATCACCAGAACTTTACGAAGAACGACATTTACAGAATCCAACAAACCATTGGTATGGCACGCCAATGATGAAATCGGCTTGATGGTGAATGAGTATAACAAAATGGTGGAGAACCTGGAGCAGAGCAGAATTGAGATTTCAAGAATTCAAAAAGAATCGGCATGGCGAGAAATTGCCAAGCAGGTAGCACATGAAGTGAAGAATCCGCTTACGCCCATGAAACTTACGCTGCAGCAGATGGAACGGGCATTGCTGACGGATAGCTTGTCTAAGGATAAGACGGAGAAGTCTGTTCAAACCTTGCTGCAACAAGTTGAAATTCTAAATGACATTGCAGCATCATTCAGTGCTTTTGCAAGAATGCCCGCGCCTATTCTGCAAAAAGTAGAACTTACCTCACTGTTGAAGCGGGTAGTAGATTTGCACAGCGATTATCAGGAAGGAACAGTTAAGTTAATATTGCCTGATCAACCGGTTTATATAATGGGAGATGACCAGCTGTTGAGCAGGGTGTTTTCAAACATTATACTTAATGCATTGCAATCCGGTGAAGAAGGCAGCAAAATTGAGGTTATCATCCGGCTTTCGCTTACTTCAAAGTCTTGTATCATTAGTATCTCTGATAATGGAAAAGGGATTGACCCTGAACTAGGAGAGAAAATTTTCCTGCCACACTTCAGTACAAAAAAATCTGGGTCAGGGTTGGGTTTGGCCATTGCCAGACAGGGAATCGAACAAAATGGTGGTAGTATACGATTTGAAACACAAGCAGGTAAAGGAACGGTGTTTTACGTGGAAATTAAAATTGCTGATCGCTGAAATTGAAAGCTGCTAATTCTCTTTTTTCTTCAGACTTTGCATTACCTTATTGGTGAAAACAAAATTGTCCAATTCTTTTACACCAGAATATATAATTTCTTCTTTTGATCCTTCCCACAATTTATGTCCTTGAAACATAAAGAGAATTTTCTCGCCAATACCCATTACTGAATTCATATCGTGCGTCACTACAACAGTGGTGATATCAAATTCGTCTGTTATTTCTTTTATCAATTCGTCTATAAGAATTGAAGTTTGGGGATCCAGCCCGGAGTTGGGCTCATCACAAAACAGGTAATTGGGGTTGTTAACGATAGCTCTGGCGATGCCCACTCTTTTTTTCATGCCGCCTGAAATCTCTGAAGGCATTTTTGAATTCACATTTTCCAATCCTACTCTTTTCAAACAAAAATTGACCCGATCTAATTTTTCTGAAAGAGACATGTTGGTAAGAATATTAAGTGGAAACATCACATTTTGCTCCACAGATTTAGAGTCAAAGAGGGCTCCTCCCTGAAAGAGCATTCCTATTTCTCTTCGGATTTCAGCCTTCATTTCTTTGTCAGCATCTGTAAAATTTCTGCCATCATAGAAAACAGTACCTGTATCAGGGTGGATCAACCCGACAATGCATTTCAATAGTACGCTTTTACCTGTACCACTGGCTCCTATGATCAGATTCGTTTTACCTTTCTCAAACACACCACTGATGTTGTGAATAATTTGTTTATCCTCAAATGATTTAGAAATGTTTTGAATCTCGATCATAACAGTAGTTGAGCCAGTAAATAGTCTCCGATGAGAACTGCAATAACACTGGTGGTAACGGCTTCAGTGCTTGAAATGCCTACCTCCAGCGCTCCGCCTTTTGTGTAGTAACCCTTATAACATGAAATGGTCGAAATCATGAAGGCGAAAACAAAAGACTTTATCAAAGCGAAAGTGACCATGTAGGGGTTAAAGACAAAACGAATACCATAGATGTAATCCGTAGGGCTTATGATCCCCGTAAGCGACCCCACCAGGTAGCCACCCATCAATGCGCAAATTCCAGCCAGGATAACCAGCATAGGATACATGAGCAAGGAAGCTACTACTTTTGGAAGCACTAAATAGGAGGCAGAATTAATACCCATTACTTCAAGGGCATCAATCTGTTCTGTAATACGCATTGTCCCCAGCCCGCCCGCCATGCTACTACCCACTTTGCCAGCATAAATAATGGCAATGATGGTAGGGGCAAGTTCAAGGATGGTCATCTCTCTCACAACCTGGGAGATGATGAATTTAGGTATTAAGGGGCTCACCATGTTGTAGGCCGTTTGCACGGTGGTTACTGCCCCCATAAATGATGAAACCAGGGCGACCAGGAGGATGGAATTGACGCCTACTAAAATGGCCTCATCCATAATAAGCTTATAATAGGTTTTAAAGGATTCTCTTCGGACCACGAGTGACCCGAGGAACATCAAGTACTTGCCAAATTCCTTCATTTAAACCCAGTTATATAACTATCTTGCTCAAAGATAAAATAATTTATCTATGATCGTAGCCGCCTTTTTCAGCTTGTAAAAGGCGGGATTTTATGAGATTTTTTATTGAATAAAAGAATGGAATTGCCAACTAGCAAAATTGACCTACAGAATTGACCCCTCGCGTCAGTAATAATAAATCGAACAATGAATAAGTTAATTGTGGTGTCAGGTGGCACTAAAGGAATTGGCCGGGCCGTTATTGAAAAATTTGCTGCATCAGGTTTTGATGTCTTTACCTGCGCCAGAAACGAAAATGATTTGGTACAGCTAAAAATATCATTAGAGCAGAAGAACGATGTGACGTTGCACTATTTAGTTGCAGATTTGAGTCAACGTGCTGCAGTGGCTGATTTTTCAAAGGCCATATTGGACCTGAAACGTCCCGTGGAGATATTGGTAAATAATGCTGGTTATTTTGAGCCTGGTTTGATTACTGAAGAAAGAGAAGGAGCACTAGAAAAAATGATTGATACCAACGTTTATAGTGCCTACCATCTTACCCGGGCATTGGTTCCCAATATGAAGAAGGAGAAAACGGGCCATATTTTTTCTATTTGCTCGGTAGCAAGCCTTTTTGCCTATCCCAATGGGGGATCTTATTCCATTTCAAAATTTGCTTTGTTGGGCTTTACCAAGGTGCTCAGAGAAGAATTGAAGCGATTTGGAATCCGCGTAACGGCTGTTATAGCTGGTGCTGCCTATACTGCCAGTTGGGAGAAATCAGATTTGCCACGGGAGCGCTTTATGAAGGCCCAAGACGTTGCAGACGCTCTTTTTGGGGCGTATTCCCTTTCTCCTCAAGCGGTGATGGAGGAGCTCATTATAAGGCCTCAGCTGGGTGATATTTAGGCCACCTATTCCTGAACAATAAACCCGATTTGGGGTTAACTTTGCAAAAAGAATTGCCTGTGAAGCCTGAAATTGCTCAATTTCAAAAATACTGTAACTCCCTGGTTGCTTATAGCAGAAGAAAAACCCGGGTAGTCAATATTGGTGGGGTACCCATGGGAGGCGACAATCCTATCCGAATCCAGTCAATGACTACCATAGACACTATGGATACCAAGGGATCTGTCGAGCAAACCATTCGCATGGTAGAGGCGGGTTGCGAATACGTAAGAATAACAGCACCCAGTTTAAAAGAAGCACAGAATCTTCAGGAGATAAAAAAGGAGCTAAGGGCCAGGGGATATGACGTTCCGTTGATTGCAGATATTCATTTTACTCCCAATGCTGCTGAGCTGGCGGCTCGCATTGTTGAAAAGGTAAGGGTAAATCCGGGAAACTATGCCGACAAAAAAAGGTTTGAAACCATCGAATACACGGATGCGGCTTATCAGGCAGAATTGGATCGAATAAGAAAAAAATTTGCTCCTCTGGTGACCATTTGTAAGGAAAATGGTACAGCAATGCGGATTGGCACTAACCATGGTTCGCTTTCGGATCGTATCATGAGCAGATATGGGGATACACCGCTTGGCATGGTAGAGTCGGCATTGGAGTTTGTGAGGATATGTGAAGACATGGGTTACTACGAGATTGTGCTTTCTATGAAGGCAAGCAATCCGCAGGTGATGATTCAAGCCTACCGTATGCTGGTGCATAAACTGGATGAAGAAGGACTTCAGCCCTATCCATTGCATTTAGGTGTAACCGAAGCAGGAGATGGTGAAGATGGCAGGATTAAATCATCAGTGGGTATTGGTACATTGCTGGAAGATGGTTTGGGAGATACCATTAGGGTATCCCTTACCGAAGAGCCTGAAGCTGAAGTGCCAGTGGCCAAAATGCTTGCGGAGAGATACGTTAAGCGGATCGGTGATGTTATTCCGGAATATGACCATTATCCAATTGATCCTTTTGTTTACAACAAGCGAACAACGCATGAGGTATCCAATATTGGCGGTTCCAATGTACCAAGAGTAATTGCTGATTTATCGACAAAGGAAAAAATAACGGCTGCCTCTTTATATGCACTGGGTTATCAATATTCAGTACCATTGGATAAGTGGACCATCACAGACATGGCATGTGATTATGTATTGGCAGGAGACAAGGTCATTGATTTTGAAATTCCAGGGACACTCGGCATAATTTATAATCATGAAACTTGGCAAGAGCAAAAAGATAAAGCACGCACCTATCCCATTTTTGATGCAACCAACTATTTAGCTGATAGTCTGAAATCTACGTCTTTGAATTTTATTGAAGCGAAGATAAACGACTTGACGCCTCAACTGGTGCTGAAATTAAAAAATGACAAAACAGCTGTATTAGTCATCGATACCGATAATGGTCATGGGATGCCGGAGCAAAGGCGCTTGTTTGCCCTGCTGATGAATCAGGATTGTAGTATTCCTGTGATTATAAAAAGAAGCTATCAGGATTTATCACTGGATCAGCTGCAGCTTTATTCGGCCACCGACATGGGTGGGCTATTGATCGATGGACTTGGTGATGGGATATTCATCGATGCAAAAAACTGTGGTGGAGATAAGCGCATAAATGAAACAGCCTTCACCATTCTGCAGGCTACACGTACTCGTATTTCCAAGACTGAATACATTTCTTGTCCTTCATGCGGAAGAACCCTATTTGATCTTCAGGAAACTACAGCAATGATTCGCTCCCGTACGTTCCATTTGAAAGGAGTAAAAATCGGAATCATGGGTTGTATCGTTAATGGCCCTGGAGAAATGGCAGATGCTGACTATGGATATGTGGGCTCCGGTCCGGGAAGAATAACATTGTACAGAGGCAAAGAAGTGGTGAAGAAAAATGTGCCATCGGCAAGTGCTGTGGATGAATTAATCAACCTGATTAAGGAAGATGGAAATTGGGTTGAAATGGAATTGATAGAAAACAATTAACGATATGGAAAAAGAATCAGGAACGTCAACACCTAAAAAGAAATTGACTTTTAAGGAATTTTTTAGTTTAGGAGAAGTTGGAGGCTATTTTTTCCGCGGAAAAGATCCCAATCGGCCAAATAATATTAATTTGAAAATGATGCATGGTGTGAACAAGATCAGCATCGTCATTTTTTTGTTGGGGGTACTTTATATCATTCTTAGAAGATTACTATAGTGAATATCGAATCCTTTAGGAGCTTCTGCAGGAAAAAAAAGGGAGTGACTGAAGAGTTTCCCTTTGACAAAAATACACTGGTGTACAAGGTGATGGGCAAGATGTTTGTCCTGGCCGATTTGGATTTGTTTACCAGTATCAATTTGAAGTGCATTCCCGAAGTGGCTGTGGAGCTGAGAGAGCGGTATCCATCCGTGCAACCGGGCTACCACATGAACAAAAAGCACTGGATTACGGTAATTATGGATGGTTCCATCCCCGATCGTGAGATAAAAGCTTGGATTGACGAGTCCTATAATTTGGTAACAAAAACTTTAACCAAAAGCCAAAAATTAACACTTAAGTCGTTATAGCCTGGTAGTCAATTAGTTATAGATTGGTTACAATTACCGCCCACCCCGAATTACTTGAGGTTAATTCTTTATTTTTGTTGATTGCATAGGTCTAGGTTAATGAGAAGAATAGCACTTCTATGGGTTGGCTTTATTTTTCTGTTGGGTGCATGTACTCAGCGAATGACATGCCCTGCCTTTCAGAGTGCATATATTTATGATAAAGAAGCCTTAAGAAAGAAATTCAGCTATTTTCAGGAAGACTCTACCCCCAAAATACTCACGGCCAGCAAAAACAAGTACCTCATAGCCGTTCCGGAATCGTATCGAAAAAAAATGCGGAGTTTAAAAACGGTGGAGATGAAGCCGATTTACCCTGAAATACCGGACTCTCTCAAAATTGAAGAAGGCGCTGATTTGATAATGGCCGAACGTGATGTCATCGACAGTGCCACTGTACAACAAGGGTTGGATCGTTCAGATTCAGCTTATGCCATCACCAAAGCCAAAGAAAAATTCAATGTAGATCAGGACAACTACATGTGGTACTTCCGGGATCAACTTGTGCTTCCTGATGTGCGGGCAGCACTTGAACAAAAGAGTGGAAAGGATTTAGGTACTGCTAATTTAAAAGGTTCAAAAGAGAAGAAAGGATTTTTTAAGAACCTGTTTAGAAAAAAAGATAAATCCGATTCTTCTGCCGTAGATGGCCCACCATTGCCATCCGACTCGACCAAAGCCTCCACCAAGACAAAAAAGAAGAAGGCTCCTAAAGAGAAAAAGGTGAAAGCCAAGAAAGAAGAAAAGAAGGAAACACCCGCCAAGAAAGAAGAGGAGGATGACGGGTTTGACAGCTAATCGAACAAAGTGAGATTGCCGAATTGATCTGAAGGAGCAGAGGGTAACATGAGCGTGGACTCGTTGGCAGTTAGTATGCTGATTCTGTGTGATACAGTATAAGAATCAAGTTGTTGTGTGCTCTCGGTAGTTAATAGTTTCAATAGCTCATTTTCTGACGATTCTTCGTTGAGCCATATTTTCTCTGTTTCCTTATTAAGCAGCAAAGGCATGCGTTCGTTAACGGAACGTACTTGACTATTGGCTTTGGTGGTGATGACACTGAAGGTGTGGTGTGTTTCTTCATTTTCATCCTCGAACTCTTCCCACAAGGCGGCCATAGCCATCAATCCCTTATTTTTAAGAAAGAACCGATAAGGAACAGCTGCTTTTTTGCTGATCTTTTTCCAGCAATAGAATCCATCGATGGGGGCAATGCAACGAAAGCGCATCATCTTTTTCTTAAAGGCAGGTTTATCCTGTATGACTTCAGCCCTGATATTGATAAGTTTTTCACTTACATTTTTGTCTTTGGTCCATTGTGGGATAGCACCCCAATAAAAAAATGAAACTCCTTCAGGATTATGATGGGTAATGACGGGCAGCAAATGAGTAGGACCGGCATTATAATAAGACTTGTAGTGTTTGGGTACATCCACTGAAAAACGATCTGATAACTGCTGGGCAGAAGCTGATATGGAATAGCGCTCAAACATGAGAGGTGTTAATAAAATTCAGGGCTCTTAATTCTGACCAATATAGCCCATTTTGATTAAAAAGGGTAAAGCCCACGTGACCCCCAAATTTTGGATTTTCAAATTTGATGTTTGGATTTTTGAATAATGAAGGGTGATGATGGGTAGCATGATCCAGAAAAGGATCGTTTTGTGCATTGACGATAAGAGTAGGTATCTCAATGTGGTCAATAAAACGTATGGAACTACATGCCTCATAATATTCGAGCGCATTACCAAACTGGTGGAGGGGTGCTGTGTAGGCATCATCAAATTGTATCAATGTTCTGATTTTGTCGATACCACTGATCTCCAATTCAGGTTTCAATTTGGCTTTGTCTATTACTTTTTTCTTAAGGCTTCTCACGAATCGTTGCGAGTATAGGAAGTATTTTGAAATGGTCAGACAGCTTGCGTGTAAGTCGAGCGGTACAGAAAAGACCACACTATTAGAAATGGTGGGGTGGAGGTTACTGGATTGTTCACCCAGATATTTTAAAGTAAGATTTCCTCCTAAACTAAATCCAACCAGAGAAATAGACTGGTACTTTTTTGTATTTAAGGCATGCTGTACTACCACATCCAGATCATCGGTGGCGCCACTGTGATAAAACCGAAGTTGCCAATTCATCTCTTCGCTGCAGCCCCGGTAGTTCCAGGCAAGTACATCATAACCCATTTCGAAAAATGCTTTGGCCATTCCCTTGATGTAAGCCCTCTGTGTATTTCCTTCAAGTCCATGAGAGATAATGACCAGATTGGAAGCCTTTTGTTCCATCCAGTCCAAATCCAGAAAATCTTTATCGGGCGTATAAATCCTTTCACGCCTGTAGTTGACACCATCTACTTTTCTTAGTAAAGCCGGGTAAATGGTTTCAAGATGGTTGGTAAACAGAAGGCGTGGAGGCGTATAGGAGGATAATGGCGACATATTGTTTAGTTACGTCCACCCCATTTTGCCTTTTATAGAAGTAATATGAGCAAGGTGATGGTTGCCGTGCCAGGCATAAAGACCAATCATTCGTTCTAACGATTGGCTGGTTTTGGTTTCCGGGTGTATAAAAGTTTTTTTCAGATCTTCAGCAGTAAGGTGACGCATAATAGCCACCCATTTGGTATGAAGAGATTGAAGCAGTGCCAAAGAGATAGATGGATCAAGGTGCGTTTCAGCTGTTTCAGCCCATGCTTTTTCATCGTAGGCTTTAATCAGCGGACGCTCTTCAGTGAGGGTCCATTTCATACGGATATAGGCATTCATATGGCTGTCGGAGAGGTGATGAATGACTTGTCTGATGGTCCAGCCACCATCGCGATAAGGAGTATCCAGTTGTTGTGGTGATAAATTTTCTACGGCCTCATTTAGTTTATTGGGAAGTTGTTCAATCTGTAGAATAAATTCAGTTAGAGCCACAGGGGAGAAGTCTGCTGGGGCTTCGAAACGTCCTATGGGGAATTGGTCAGTTGTAATGTCATTCATCTTTAATGGCCTCTTTCATGTCTTCTTCGGAATAGTGCTTATGCAGTTTGACGGGTGCCGTTTTTTTCTTTCTCTTTTTTCTTACCCGGATATTGGTCAACTCGATGAGCATGGAAAAGGCTACTGCAAAATAGATGTATCCTTTAGGGATTACGTAGTGCAACGACTCAAGGAAGAGCATAAACCCTATCAGTATAAGAAACCCCAGTGCCAGCACTTCCATGGATGGGTGTTCTTTGATAAACCGACTAATGCGTCCAGAAAATATCATCATAACGATGATGGAAACGATCACTGCAATAATCATGATGCTCACGTGGTCAACCACACCGATGGCAGTAAGGATGGAGTCAAAAGAAAATATGATATCCAGCAGAATAATCTGTACGATGGTACCAGATATGGTTACTGCTGCTCTTTTAAAACCTTCTTCATCTTCGTCATCGCCTTCCATTTCATGATTAATTTCCATGGTACTTTTGGCAATAAGAAAAAGCCCACCAAATCCCAATATCAGATCGCGACCACTAAACGCCAAATCATGATCAATCACAAAGTTGGCTGGAATGCTGAAGAGGGGTTCCGTAAAGCTAATGATCCATGTGATTCCCAGTAAAAATAAAATGCGTACACCCATGGCCAGCATCAATCCGATGTTCCTGGCTTTCCTTCTCTGGCTTTCTTCCGGAAGTTTATTGGAAACAATGGAGATGAAAATGATATTGTCAATCCCCAGAATTATTTCCAGAAAACAGAGGGTAAGGAGGGCTATCCAGGTGTCAGCTCTGAGGAACAATTCCATGGGTCAAATTTTATTTTTTCGGAAAGGAAATTCATTTCCAAATTAAGCAAAGCATTGAATATTAGAAAAGAATGAACCAAAAGAAAAACAGCTTTTTAGACTCAGAAGTGCATTACTTAAAAGCTTAACATTCAACCATTTACATTTAGGTAAAGCTGGTGTTAACTTTTTAACTAGGCATAAAAAAAGCCCCTCTTGAAGGGGCTTTTCTATTATTGAATGAGCCGTTACTTGTTGTGCACAACCATTACTTTTTTGTACAAAATATCCCCTTTACCAGTTTCTACTTGTAGAAGATAAATACCACTCACCAAGCTTTGTGTATCAAGTGTTTTGCTCGATTCTCCCACAGGAATGTGAGTATCAAAAAGCACTTTACCTAATTGATCGGCCAGACGAACCGGAGTGGGCTCTTTTACAACGAATGGTAATTGAATGGATAACTCCTTATCAACGGGGTTAGGGAAGATGGAAATTTGGTCTGCAAAGTTCATTTCCGTATCCAAACCGGTTACCACTGTTGGGAGGTTGCCTGGATTGGCAAGCAACGTTGCCTGGAGTACATCACGGGTATTAATATCTTGTACAAATGCAACAACAGCCAATTGCTGAGGATCTACTGCACTGCTGACTTCCCAGGGAGTAGGTGTTACTTTGATAGTATTTCCAATTAGCATGGGTAATTGAAGTTCGGTACCCGCTGCATTGGGAAGTATTTTTCTCACTACAAAACCTTCCGTGCCAACCGTTTTTTCTATGATGGCTATGAATAGTGATATTCTTCCGCTAGTGATATCGTTTGTTGCTTCCACTGTTGCTTCTACCGCAAATTTATCGGGATCACTAGGTATGGAATTCACTTGAATTTTAAGGGGTGATGAAACTAATGATCTCAGACTGAAATATCCAGTCACCCAATTAGACAAGAAGTTTCCTTGACTTTGACCATCTAAGTAGCCTTTTGGTACCAGTGTTGAATTATTGGTAAGACCATAGAAGGCGGCACGCGCGTTAAGGTCTGATGGGTTTTGTTTATTGATATCATCAGCGGTTGGCAAACCAATATGGTATTGAAGTTTTACAAGTTCCGAGGCTGAACTGCTGCTATTGAAGTCGAGGAAATTTTGATTATTGGCTGCAGCACCGCCTACCGTATTGTTAGTAAAGTTTTCAACTAAAATGGTTCGGTTTCTCTCCTCAATTTTCACGTCATTGAATGCAAATCCATCTCTGGTAATGTTTGTTCTTGCTCGGCTGCCAAAGGCAACGCGGAATCGAACTTGTGATCTTTGTGATACTGGGATAAAATCAAGGCTATGTTTGCCCTTTGCCCATCCAATTTGATTAGTCCGAGCCCATGCCACAGTAGTCTGACCACCTGGTGCAGATGCTACTCCCTGGGCATTGAACCAATTTAATCCAGTTGAAATATCTCCTATGAATCCACCTACAGCTATCCAATTTTGACCTCCGTCAATAGAGTACTGCAATACGGCACCATCATCGTTATGCGTATCAGCCCAATGGGTGATTGAGATCACAGGTCTTTCAAAAGCAGACATATCAAAGCAAGGGCTATTCACATAGGATTGATCACTCTCCAGATAGACACCGGCAGGATTGGTGGCCCATGAAAGCTCTGAGGAGTTAATCTTGGCGCCTGATGGAATACCAAAACCCCAACTTGAATTACCATTTTTATCTTCAGGAACCCAAAACCCATTTTCTCCATTAAGACTTTTCATAAAGTAAGGTGCAGTGGGAGTTGGTGTGATGTTGGAAAGGATCGAGACTTCTCTTACCTGATCATCAGGACAAGCGCCTTGCGTTGGGCTTGTGCGTCCAATCATGGTAACATTCCGGGAGCCACCTGTCTGGTATTTGTGAATGGGATTTCCATAGGTACCGCTTGTTCTTCCTCCATTGTTATGCGCAGGTATGATAGTGGAAGAAGCATTGCCTGCAGGCACCACATCTCCATCCCCAAAGTTCCACTCCACGGTGGCAAGATTTACGCCATTGGTAGTGGTGGCTACAAATTCGGTATCCTCATTGAAACAAACTTTAGACACTGAAAAATCGGACACGGGCAAGGCACCCACAGTGACATATTGGGAAGCGGTTGAAGTACAAGTTTTTCCAAACTGCGGAGTGGCGGTTAGGGTTAAACTAACAAAATTGAAGCTGCTCTTCGCGTATTGATGCGTGGTGGACCCATACGTTCCTACCGGACCAGAAACAATAGTTTCATCACCAAAATTCCAGGTGACCTGGTCTGCATTTACATTATTGTTCGAAATAAAATCAATTACGTCTCCATCACATTTCTCCGGTACAGAAAAATCAGCAACGGGACTAGGGAGTAGTTTAACGTTGATTGTTTTTGAAGTAGTACATCCTGTTCCAGTAGTAACTACATAATTGAGTTGAAAATCACCACCATTAGGTGCACGATTAAATTCGTACGTGTCGCCATTGATCAGGGTTTGTATGTTGCCATCAATTTTAAAAGTACCATTGGGTGGATTCATGGTCAAAACCCGGGTACCTTCGTTGGCACAATAAATTTCCAGATCGCTTATTCCGGCAATGCTGGCTGGGATGACTGGAGCTACTGTAAATTGTTCTATTTGCACGTTGGTACAAGAGGTTTTTACCGGGTCATTGGTGGTAAATACGACTCTGAAGGTTGGGGTACTGAGTGGATCTGCGCCATTGAGTACTGCAAGGTCAAAAATATCGGATGGATCAAAGTTGTAATCTTTATTTGGGTGAGTCACAATGGAAACTGGTGGTAGTGATGGTTTTAGATAAAATATCTCATAACGACCAGATACATTGCTGCTGTTAAAGGCAACAGGTACGTCTTCGTAGCAAAAATCTTTCTTAGGTCCATAAGTAAATACTGCTGGTGGTAAAGGACGCACTTCATAAGTTCGCGTATCGGTATTGGCACAACCAATACCATCAGTATAGGTGACTACCACATTAAAACTTTGTGGTGTTGTCTGCGTTGAACCCAGTTCAACTTCCCTCTGAAGGTAAGCCTGGTTAGGGTTAAACCTTCCCAAGCCAGCAGCAGAATTGGTCACTCCCAAACCAGAAAATATAACATTGGAGGTTTCACTCGCGCGAAGATCAACTGGTGTTTCAGCATAACAGAATACAGATGAAGTTGGTGGCGTAGGTGCTATGTATGAAATATTTGGCAGTGGGTGCACGTTGATGGTTTGAACTTCTTCTCCTGTGCAAGCCTGCAATGTGCTGCCTTTTGTTCCTGGGTCGTATGTGTACTTGATCGAAAATGCTTTAATACCAGACCCGGCCGCACTGTTGTATGCTGTCTCTGGATTAAATGTGGCTTTGCCAGGGGAGGGTGCCGCATTTGTTATTCCTGGTAAGGCTCCAAATGGACTTGCATTGTAGCTCATGGTAAAGTTTCCTGCAGAGGGGAAATTCCCACTTAATACGATATTTGAATTTACATTGCAAAAGTTAGATGGATTGGCGAGTGCAGAAGCTAATCCTGTAAATTGGGCAATTGGATTTTTATTCACTGTAACAAATTGACCATTGTGATAAAAGCCAGATCTGAATCCTCCATCGTTGACATGAAAATAATTTCCTGTATCCCAGTTTGAATTGGTAACATCTACCCAATAGGTAGCATTGGGAGGAGCAGGTATGTACCCAGTTACGATGGCCCGGTATACATTGCTTCCTGATTTGACAATGTTGCCAATTGCATAGTATCCTCCAGGGTAGTAATCGGGTAAGATTTCAATAATATGATTCGGGTTGATAAATTCAACGTAAGTGGATGGATACATGTAATTACATGACGCACAATTAACATAGTCTGGATTTGTTCTCATTCCATACTTATTCAAAGTTCCGGCTCCAACTGAACTTGTATAGGTTAACCCTAACTTGACAATAGTGGGTGCTCCAGAGTTGCCACCATAATATCCTTCGTAGTAATTGCGAATCATTCCATTCCATCTCACTTTCATAAAATCATTCAAAAACTCCCAATTGGCGTCTGTAGTGCTTGGTGTTGGTTGGGGTGGGTTTATGCTTGGAATAAATGGAGGAATACCCGGTACGTAAGGCATGAAAACTTTGGCGCGATAAATCTCTGAGCCATATCGAATTCTGTCACCAATATTATAAGATTGATTGGGGTTGTAGTTAGGAAAGTATCCCAATCGTCCTGTACTATTCCATGAAGTAACACGGTTGTTCACACTGGTTTCAGCATTATTGTCCGCTTCCAAAATCACCCCATTCCCAGTTGGGTATTCGTTGCTGCAATACTGTGGGGCTACATTACCGAAAGTCAGGTTGTTGGTAAGGTTGAGAGTAGTTATTTGTTTGTTGGTTACGGTGCAGCCATTGGCATCTGTCACAGTATAGTAAATTGGGATCGCTCTCGGAATGGTAGGGTCATTCTGATATGCCACGGCAGGATCAAAAGAGTAGGCAGTTGGGGAGGTTTGTACAACTCCTTCGCCTGAGAACATTCCCCCAGCGGGAATAGCTGCCAAGGGTTGAGCTGCACCATTGGATGCAAAATTGGTGGAAGTAGGACTTGTTAAAGTAATCAGCACCTCATTATGTACATCAAGATCTTTGGTATCAGTTCCTATACACCCATTGGCATCTGTGATGGTTACCCTAAACTGCAGGCTTTGTATTGCCCCAGAGGTATTGGTTATTGTTATTTGAGGATTGGGTGTCGATGGTATTGCACCAGGAGTAATGGTTACAGGAGCACCAGTCAGTTCGGTCCATGTATACGTGTATGCACCAGGAACGGAGGGTGATTGCAAGGTGGGTGATCCTCCAAGCGTTATTTGTTGGTCCGAACAAAAGATTGATCCATCCGCACCTGCATCAGCAACAGGGGTTGGGTTTACGGTGAAAGTGACAGGGGTACCTGCACTCTCGCAGGTGGTGGTCTGTGTAACATATACTGTGAATGTGCCCGGTGTGGCCGTACTCAAGCCAAGTTGTGTTGCGGTTGGGTTGGCATTGTTGTTCGTGGCTCCACCAATCAGGGAGGTTAAGGCGGCATCGTTATACCATTTTAAGCTTGTTGTCCCTGAGCCAACTAAAACATTAACGCCTGTCAAACTTGCTCCCTGGCAAAGGGTAAAGGGGTTTGGGTTAGTTGTAATGGCACCTGGCGCAGCTGGACCTGGGCCAGAAGTAATTGTAGCGTGAGTTTTGTTGTCAGCTACCGAATTACCCACCAAAGTGGCGGTCCCACCTGTTCTCTTTAAATCTGTGGAGGCAGTTGTTCCATCTGAGCTTACTTTCAATCCACTTATCCGGATACGATCCAACTCATCATTAGAAGCATCCAGCGTATAGCTAAAGGTGATTGAACTGAATGTGATTGAATTGATGGTAACAGAAGTAATGTCATTACCAGCGATGGGCTCAAAAGTGACATTGCCCTGTCCAGCCTGGAATACAAACCCTGATGCCGGATTTAAGGTTAATGTTATTGAACCCGCAGTATTGAAATCATCTACTCCTGCTTCCTCCAACAGGATATCTCCGAGTGTTCTGGGCGTGGAGTTTTCACATACGTTCAAAGTAGCTGGAGGAGTTACTATTATACCCGTTGTGCTCCAATTCCATGTGGAGGTAGACGCGATGCCCGCAAAATCATTTCCAGCAGGATCATCTTCTATTACGCTATTTCCAATAAGCACATAATAACTGGTATTAGGTTTTAACGGCCATGCAGTGATGTCGATAGTTATTTGATTGCCAGAAGCAGTAATTTGCGCTGCATTCCTATTAATAGCTAGTACTTGTGCTCCGTTTTCAAATAATCTCACCCTATGGGAGTTATCTGAAGCAGCACCTCCAATTTTTTTAACAGGTTCATTAAAAGTAATGACAAGACTGGTTGTAGAAGTACTGGTGGTACCATTGTCAGGCGGATTAAAAGAGGTAACTGTTGGTGCAGTTAAATCTATGGGTGTACCATTATCTGTTGCCCCTGATGACCAGGTAGTCCCTCTTCTTACCCATATTTTAAAATTGTAGCCTGAACCATTAACAAGACCAGTTACCGTTTGGGGTGAGGTAGATCCCTTGTAAAGAAGTTTTGCTGTCGCGTCAAAATCAGGCGCGGGGGCAGTAGTGAAGTTTAAATTGGCACCAGTATAAGCGGATCCGTTCCCCGCTGGTGAACCACTAATAGCCCCCAAGGAAGTAAGTTTTCCTACAATAATCATTTCGTCAAAGCAGGTAGTAGGGTTTGTCCAACTTAAATCGATTTGGCTATCTCCTGGTGTATCACTGAATCCAGTCACGTTGGCAACTGTGGTCCTTGTCATGCCGCTGAAAGTATGTGAAGTGGAATAGGAGGTACCGTCCGCGTTAAAGACTAAAAAATTATAGGTTTTATTAGCCGTCAGGCCAGTTACATTAACCGAATTCCCGGAAGTACCACTAAATACACAAAATGCTGCAGCGTCATTTTCATATGGAGTTCCACTGCCAAATGCAGTATTTGCTGTATAAGTAGAAGCATTTACTGTAGGTGACCCTATTGTAATGGCACCGTTGTCATTGTTTTTAGCGAAAACTAATATTCTATTAACTGTAGTTGGATTTGTCCAACTTGCGGTTCCAGAATCTATACATGTTTGAGGGAAAGTACCTCCCATGGCTGGTTGAGGAACTGGTGTGGAGGTTATTTCCACCCCACTGGACCATTCAGCACTACCAGTGCCACCTCGCGCGTAAATTTTAAAGAAGTATTGAGTTCCATTGGTTAAACCTGTAATTGTCGTTGAAGTACCTGTCCCTTCGTAAACAACAAAACCTAATCCAAATGCTGTGCCGGATCCAAAAACAGAATTGGGGGTATAGGCAGATCCATTGCCTGTAGGAGCAGTTGCAATCGTTGCTGTACTGGCAACAATCATTATTTCGTCAAACGCTCCTGGGTTGATCCAAACTAGACCAACTGAAGCATTTCCAGGAGTTGCGGCAAATCCAGTTGGATTATTTGGTGGAGCTGCAAAAAGTAGTTGCTGACTACCCAGTAGAAATAAAAGAATGACAAAGGTAGATAACCTCATAGTGAATCTGTTTTAAAAGTACTTTGAACTTCTAATTTAATATCTCTCCATTTCTATCCGTCCTCATTAGAAATGCAGAACTCAGTCCGTTTATTGTCGTGCTGCCACTAATGAGATATCCTCCATCTGAGGTAACGCGCACTGAATTGGCTTCTTCATCCCCTAATCCTCCTTTTACCTTATTCCAAAGAACATCCCCAAATGGGCTGATACGAATTATCAAAATATCTTTTCCTCCATTGCCTCGCTCCAAAGTGGTGACCATACTTCCTACGAGAATATATCCGCCATCGGCCGTAACAGCAATTGAGTTACCCGTGTCTTGTGTTGAAGATTCTGTCTTTTCTAATATAGATTGTGGAGATGAGAGCACTGCATCAAAAAACTTTTCACTTCCATCCAAAATATTACCAGCTGGGTCTGTTCTCAGGAAGTACATATTTGAGTTTTGTCCCTGAGTATTTTTGTAAGTACCAACGATAGCAAAGCCAAGATCGGACCGGGTAATATCAGCAGCATTATAAAACTGATCTTCAGCTACTCCAAAGAAGTCACTGCTGACAAATGTAGAATTAGGGTCTACCGAAGGAACGGCTATGTAGGATCTAAAATTATTTTGAACTGATTTTTCAGCTGAACTTGCCCAAATAATTTTGCCAGAGGGGGCGACATAAGTTGACTTGGAGTTTTTATAGTCTCTATCAATAAGGCTATATTTTTGAGTCCAGATTGTGTCTAATGTTGTTGGATCATGTGCAGCCACAAATGTTTTAGCGGTTGAGGCTGGATCCTGAAAATTGCCTACGGTGATGATGTTACCACTTGCATCCAAGTTGAGGGCATCGCCATGAAAGTCAACTTTCAAGTTATTCTTATTATAAAAGTTGTTTTCAACAAGGATATCACCATCGAGATTCATTTTAATCAATCTAGATTTAGTTGTTATAACATCTAGTACCTGGGCGGCTTCTGTATCTACTTGAATACTATCTCCCAAAATCAAGTAACCATCCGCTATTACCTTAATGGCGCTGACGCTTGAATTGGGTATTATTTTCTCCCAAACAACGTTGCCAAATAAATCTGTACGGGTAATCACACTACTAAATTCTACCTCATTTTCAAGGTTGCCAGCAAGAATATAACCGTCTGCAAGCTGTTCGGCTGTTACTCCTTTGTAATTCACTGATTTTTCATAAAAATGGATAAATGTACTCCGCTCAGTGAGATCAACATCTTCCAGGTTATTGCAGCTATTGAATACGACAAGTGCTAATGAAAATATAATGCAATTCTTTAGTGCCATTTACTTCAAGATTAATTTCTTGGGTTTGAAAATGTTGTGTACATAACCAAGCGTAATAGTAAGTGCATTCAATTTGAAAATACCATCTACTGCTTGATAATTAAATACAAGTTCTTCGTTGCTGTAAGTTTTATTTTTATCTGTAGCATTAAGCAGTCCTTGGAAATACCTAACCTCTACAATTCCATATCCGCCACCCAACCGATATTTAATGCCTGCTCCAACCATCGCACTCAAATTTAGTTTTTCTCTATCAGCTGTGATTGAATAACTTTTTGCTTCAATGGGTGAAAAGCCGCTTCTCTTTCGTTCTGCATTCAAAGTTGCATTGACGAGATAATCAACAGATAATCCGCCCAATACGTAGGGGTTCAATTTATGGTCTATTAGGTGATATTGAACAGCCAGAGGCAATGAGACATAAGTCATTGTTTGATTGGCAACCAATTCAAAATCTCCTGTACCAGTAGTTACAATATTTGTATTCTGAAAAGCCTTCTGATGGAAATACAATTCAGGGTTCAAGGTTAATTTTTTTGTGAAGGGAATTTCTAATGCTATTCCTCCTGTGAAAGCGAATCGATTTTCATATTTCGCTGTACCTTCGTTGGCAAAATCTGAACTAGCAACGTTTGGTCTGCAAGTCACTGTACCTGCTTTAATGCCCACACGATATATGGGCGTAGTTCTAAAAGTTTTGTACAGGGCCACGAATTCGGCAGGGTCAATAGCTTCATTGATTTCAAAATAGTGGTCTGTCTGAAGCAGATTTAACATCGACTCATCCGCCTTCTCTGGTTCCTCCAGATAGATGTATGTTTGCGTCAGCAATTTGAGTGCCTCCACTTTTTCTTGTACCGTAAAACCATTCTTAATACACCCGTCTACCAATGAAGGTATCTCATGCAACCTTCCCTGCTCATAGGTAGACCTGGCAAGTCGCAAAGTCTGCGCGCAGGACGAGGTTTGTGCATACCCTTTTAATAGACAAAGAAAAAAAAGACCAAAGCCAAATAGCGTTCTTTTCATAGCATCATTTATTGTTCACAGGCAGATTAGCACATGTTTTTTCATAGGGCAAATCTTCTCCTACATAAGAATTCCACTCTTCCGTATTCATATTTCTCTCTGTGTATCCACAAAGCAGTGAAGACATGGTTTTAATTTTAGTGGGGTAAGCATGAATGGTTTGATCTACTTTGCCCACTACCGTCTCCTGCACACTGTGAATACCTGCCATCAATTGTTCATCATCAGGTGAAAAGGCCACGCTCCATACCCAATCGTGTTCGCTCAGCAGGGTAGGAGACTGGTTCAACTGCTTCATGTTCCACAAACGAATGGAGTAGTCCTTGCTGGCTGTGGCCATAAAATTACCTGCGTGATTGTACTTGATCTCTTCAATGGCCGATGTGTGCCCTGTTAATTCTCTAGTGATGATACCGTTGTTGGTAATCCAAACTCGCCCTCTTTCATTGCCTATAATAATAAGTTTGTTGTCTGGACTAAAAGTAACCGCAGTCAGTCGGGTATCTGGCATTTTATAAGAAGCTACCTGATAGTTGTTTTGTACATCCCACACATACAGGTTACCATTATCGCCTGCTCCTGCTATCTTTTTTCCATCCGAACTCATGCTTATGGCCACAATCTTTTCTTTAGAGGTGATTACTTCCTTTGCGGTTTTTAAATCCGAAAACTTAATGCTGTAACCAGCATTGTCGCGCGCATAAAAACCTTTACCATCTGGTGTGAAGGTGAGGTTCTCTACCGCCTGCCTGAATCCAGGAATGATAGTGGGTTTTGCGCTGGAATTTTTCAAGTCATATAACTCCACGTAATTATTGTTGGCGTCAGCAAAGTACAGCCCACCGGCCAGTAGTAATTTACCATCAGGGCTGATGTCCATGGCATAGACCTGATAACCACTGGTTTTTGTACGATCTGGTACGATCTCTCTGGCTTGCCAGCTTTCTCCGGCATAATTCCATTCAATAATTTTACCATCGCTGCCACCTGAATAAATGTGGTTGATGTTATTGCGCGTGACCAAAGCCCTTGCTGCTCCTTTTGTATGTGCTTCAAGACTTTTGGTAAGCGGATGTGGTTCTTTTTGGTTTTTCAACCCATAATACAATCCGCGATAGATGTCATTATCAAATTCGTAGCCCCCGTTGTTAGCATTGAAGTTGAATGCCTGTTGCGCAATTAATGCTTCCTGCTCGGGATCATTGCTGAGGTCGATGGACTTAATGGCCATTGATTTTGCAATGGCAAGGTATCGTCTGCGTCTTGCTTCTTCCTCCTGTCGTTTGGCCTCTGCTTCCGCTGTCCTCGCTTGCTGTTCATTTTTCTTGGCGAGTTGCTCATTCTCTTCCGCCTTGACTTTTTGCCTTTGTGCTTCGGCTTCAGCTGCTTCCGCCTGAAGCCTTCTTTGTTCTGCAGCTGCCCTTTGTATTGCTTCAGCCGCTTGAGCCGCAATGGCTGCTTCAGTAGCAGCTTCTGCTGCCTCTTTTTGTCTCACCGCTTCTTCTTTTTGCTTTTCTGCTTCGATTTGTGCCGCAGTAGCTCGCTCTGCGTTAGCTACCGCTAACGCCTCCTGTCGTTTCGCTTCTGTCTGTTGATAAATGGCGTAAACCAGAAACATTAGTGCCACCACCATCAGTGATCCAAATACAATGGCAGTAACCCGGGCGCGTTGCAACTTCCGCTTTTGCTCCAGCTCTTTAATGCGTTGCTCCGTCTCAAACTCTTTGCGTGAGTACTCGAGAAACACCATGGTGCGTTCGAAAGCAGGATGATAGCGCTGTCCCCAAACCAAAGTAGGTTTATGCTTGGCTTGCCAGTTGAGGGCAAGTTGTAAATCGGGGGGTCTCCACAGGCCTGCTTTGCCTACCTGGTACATGGCTGCTGCTTCAGCAAGGCGCAAATACATTTGCACTGCCTCGGCTTCATCATCAACCCAGTTCTTTAGGCGAATCCATATTCGCATCAAACTTTCATGCGAAATATCAATCATCGACTTAGGCCCAAGCTCCATTCCAAATGCAGGTGTAAGCAGTGACCTACCTGGTTCACGGAACTTCTCGATTACATCCGCAACGTCTTTTTCTGAGACATCGGCAATAGCCGCAATCTCGTTGAGTCGGGTAGGTCTTCTAATGCCAAAGTTCTCACCACGTTTTTCCGTGATGGCCTTAAACATAATTTCACAGATGCGTTTTTGGTCTTCGTCCAACTCTTCATAAGCCTCGTTGGCATGTTGTGACAAGGCTTCTGACATGGTACCGATCGCCTCATAATGTTTGAGGTCCAGTGGTTCTTTATCGTAATCGCGGTAGTTGGCCCAATAAGACCAGGTACGCATCAATGCATGTTGCAGAATGGGCAGCTGATCTGGATTGTCTCCCAGATCATTCAATAATTGTTGTACCAATCGCGATGAAATGTGTGCGCCTCCTACTGCCACCGGGCCTTCCACTGCCCTGCGCTTTTGATCGCGTGTCATTTGTGGAATGAGGTAGTGGCTATCGTTCAGTTTTCTGGTGAGTTCAGGGAACTGCGCACAGTCACCGATGAAATCAGATCGCATGGTGATACCAACGTAAATGGGAGCATCTTCATAGTTCACCGCCTCCATAAGCAAGTTGACAAATGCCAGTGTTTCGTCCACTGATCCAGGATCCGTGCTGTCTTTGAAGCGGAAAAGTTCTTCAAACTGGTCCACAAGGATAAGGTAGTTGGTATCTTTAGACCTGCGTGATTGTTGCACAGCTTCTACCAACCCCAGTGAGCTACTCCTGAGTAATGTAGAGACGATGGTTCTCTTTATTTTTTGATCTTCAATGTCTGCATCGTTGTAGTCATCTGCTGATTTGAGCAATGCTTCAGCCAGGTTGTCAATAGGACCTGCACCTGGTCTTGTCACTACCACTTCCCAATTGGGACTCACATCGGTAAGAAAACCTCCATAGAGAATAGGTAGCACACCACAGTACACAAAAGATGATTTACCACTTCCTGAAGGACCGATAACACCTACAAATCGATTCTTGGAAAGTTTGAGAAGTACCTCATCACTTTGGCCTTCGCGTCCGAAGAAGAGATGACTCTCTTCAATTTTGAAAGGACGAAGTCCTGGAAAAGGATTAACCGATCCTAATTTTACGCCTTCCTTTTCGTCAACTAACTGGCTCATGGTGCTTATGATTTAATGTCTGACAAAAATGATTTTAAAGATTCCAATGCTTTATTCTGATCACCGGAAATAAGGGTCAAGTTTTGACTTTTGAATGATTCAATATTTTTACTGGAAGCTTCAGATGAAATAATCGCTTTACCAAGAATGGGTTTTTTACGACCAAAACCGGGAGCTTTCAACAGGTCGAGTACTTTCATGCGCACCCACTGATCGTTTACCTTGTCTTTGAAAATGATGGCACCGTCAAGGTTGCGCAGATTGTCTATGTGATTTTTTCTCACTTCCAACAGGTCCCCTTCAAATACAGGTTCTACTACATGAAAACCATTTTTTTCGATCACCTCCCGATAGGGTTTTACTGCCTGCTCATCTACGCGGTCGTGTAGAAGATAAATAGATTTCCCATTGCTCTCCTGTTGGGTAACTCGCTCACTGGATTCCAGCAATTCCTCACGCATGATATTTTTAAAGTCTTCCAGAGGGTTTTGAAGAATTTCTGCGCCTTCCTGTGCTTCTACATCTCTCTTGATGGTATCGATGAAAGCTTTTTGACGATCGCTGGCATTCTTCAGATTTGGCGATATCCATATCAGCCTGGCAAAATCTTCATTGCGATTTTTTTTGGTGGCGCTCTGTTCTGCAGCCAATTGGTTTTGCAAGTCTACGATAGACCGATCCGATCCTTCTGGGATTTCGCCATATGCGCTGCCCACCAGGTGTATGGAAAGACTGCACTCTTCGAGGTCCTTCTTCACCATTTTTTCCAATTCACTAAACTGATTAGGCAAAGTCTGCTTGGGCAACACAATGTAACCATGGCGCTGCAGCTCTCGCTTAATGATGTTTCGCTGCACGGATAAATCATGACCGGTTTCAGCGAGGTATATTGTTTTTCTCTTATAAATATTTTTGACTTCGGTGTTGGTTTCTCCTTCTCTTAAGAAAATCAATGTTTCATGAATGTCATAAGCCAGATCAACCATCTTCATCCAGTATTGCCTTTCTGCTTCCTCACTGAAAAAGTCTGCATACTCTTTCATAAGGCCGGTTTCGGCATCAAGTTGGTACATGTCGTATCCAATCAAGTCGCGTAGCCTGGGAGGTTGTTCAGTGCTGGATAGAGGTGATTTCATCACTTTAAATACGCGATTGGCTTTCGTGTTGGTGGTGGCTTTGTAGAAAGCTTCAACTGTGTCCAGACACCTGCCAGATTCAATGAATTCTTTTGAGAGTATCGCTACAAGCACTGCAGCGTTGTCCATGGTGGAGGCAGTCACTGAATCGAACTCTTCTTTCAAGACGATATTTGGCTTTTGACCCAATACCTGGAAAAGCATCAGCTCAAGAAACTTCTTGAACTGCGTAACCCAGCCCAAATCTTGTTTAGCGGACCCGTTATCTTTTTCTGCGAACGCAATAATTACATCAATATCTAAAGCCATCGGTAGACGTGTGGTTAATTTTACATTTGTGTGTGTTGTAATTCTTTCTTGGTACTGTTTTTAATCAAGCCTTGCACCAGTTCATGGTGGTTGGCCAATACAAAATAGAAATCGGATAAACTTATTCTGAAAATAACACTATTCGTTGTTGTGGTGACCTCAGCAATATGAGGTACTGGGCCATTGTGGAACAAGTCACCATAAGCAGATCCGCGAGGAAGAAGAATTTTCTCTCCGTTGGCCTGCTCCAATGTAATTTCTCCATGTGCCACAATCAATATCGGACTGGGTTCGCTGGCCTCAAAAACAACTTTGTCATTCGGCTTTAAGGTTACCGGTACTATCTTATCAGCAAGATCACTCAATAAATTTCCCTCAATACCCTTAAACATTTTGAGTTGCTTGATGAACATCACCATTTCTATGCCCAGGAAAAATCCATCATCGAGCCCATCCAGAAGTTGATTGTTTTCAATGGATGAATCAAGGAATTTCTTGTCCTTAAAGGGCAAGCGCTCTGCGATGGTTTCATACATGGCTTTGTCCTTGTTGTAGATTACCCACGCTGCTGTTTCCTGCAGAAGTTTATCCTGATTAAACATCTGTGCAATCAGTCCCCTGCTTACTCTAAAGTCAGCGATGTAAGCAGTAGCATGTATTGCGCAAAGTTTTGTCCAGCGATTGTTAAAATTAAAGTCACGGTTGAGGATATAGTTAATTACCTGAACGGGATTGTAATCCTCTCTTGGGAAGTGAATCTGGAGCTTTTCTAATTTCTCGTGAGTACTGTCATCATCCAGCAATGGTATTAATTTGGGCTTGAGGTCCTGATCAAGAAAAAGATCAAGCAGCTCAAGTGCGTATGCAGTTCCATCGGAAGATTCAGATTCAATGTTCTCTTTTACCAGCTGTACAGAGTTAGGATCGTACAACAAAGACAATAGCAAAGTAATCTGATCGTAATTGTCGCGAATTTCTTCTTTTAAAGCTTCTTTGAGAAACTTAAAATGGGGTTCGTCAGTAAGTTCTTCAAGTGCCGCCAGGTTCCACAGCGTCTTTCCCATCTCAACATCCAGCAGATCTTTAACGATTATGGCTTCCCTGCCGGTAGCCTGGTAATTCATGTATCGCAAAGAGTAGAGGATTTGCTTCACTATTCTTTTGTCGGGGTAATCGGCTTTTTCCCATAAGAGGGCTGTACCTTTGGGTCCGCCAATATGACCGATGATCTGAACGATTTTCAGCATCACCAAATCGCGTTGACCTGATTTGTGAAAGGCACTCTCTAAAGTTTCAAGGGCAGCTTCTCCAGCTTCCTTTAATGCTGAGGCAGCCATATGTGCATAGGAGGGCGAAGAAAGTAATTCTATTAATACATTCCAGGTCTCCTGTCTTTTGACTTTGCGAGCAGTAAGCAACGCTTCTTGCCTTACTTTCGGATCCGCATCGCGCAGCAGCTCCAGCAAAATGAAAATGGTCTTTTGACTTACCATCTTGCGCAACAACTTGGCTGCCAATACCCGATCGGTTTGCTTAACTGATTTACTCAGTTTCATCAGCTTTTCTACAGAGATGGACAAAAGGTCGCTGTCTTCTGCTTCACCTGCTGCGTGTTTGGCCAGGCTCTTGATCTCACTACCTATGTCCTGCCCAATGCCTAATTCTGATATCTTGTCTTTCGCGAATTGCCTTACCTGTTTCAGGTCACTATCTGCAAGCCGTATCACTGAGCTTTCAAATAATGCAGGTTCCAGTTTTTCCATCAGCTTCAATCCGTAGATCACTTTCTCTTCCACGCTGCCATTGACCTCACGTGAAAGCACACTGTCCATGGTATACTCCTTGACCATGTGCTTCTCCGCGTCTGACTTGTTGATTACCAATGATTTTTGGAGGGTGTCGCGATATCCCTTGTGCATCCTGCTTGTCACCCAATACCAAACCAGCAGAATTGGAATGGTAAACAGCGTAACTGACAAAAGATTGAATATTTCAAAAGAGTTGATAAGCACGATAAGTCCCCCCGCAATGGTGCTACCGATGCCCATTACCATACCTTCTATTTTGGTCTGTGCATCGATCTTTATGGACTTGTCCATGGGCACATAATAGAACTTGAACGTAGGGTCATCAATGGCATCCTTCATCGAATTGATGAATAGCTTACTCATCGCAATCATAATGAAGAAGAAAATGACAGAGTTGCCAACAGATTTATCGAAACCAAAGTAGGCGCCCAACGCCAGTGCTCCACCTGTAAAAATGAGCAGCAACAAAGGGTTGATTATTAAGGATACACGAAGACCATAGTCTTTGTTGATTTTATCTGTGGCAAACGTGGTAAACAGGAAGCTGAACACCACAATGGTAGCTTCAAAATAGCTTAGAAAATAAGGTAAGTCGTTGTCATTGAATTGATTGGTGGTAACGTTGAAGAAAGAGTAGTCAACGAAACGTAACGCCACCATGGATACGACAATAAATAACGACATGGACATGATGTATTTATTGCTGAAAAACTGCCCCGCAGAAAGTTTTACGTTTTCTGATTCCTTGATAGCGGTTGCTTTATCCTGTTTTAGGTATTGGTTGGTGAGGATGACATAAAGCACCAGATAACCAATAATGCTGAAAAGACCAATGGTAAAAAGGGATACGATATCTACACCAAAATTCAGTAGTAAAGGGATGGTAAAAAACGCAAGAATGGCTGCGATATCCATCCCCACATCCACACTTCCGATTACCCGCTTTACTTGTTTTAGGGTGAAAAGACGGTTAAAAGTTCCCCAAAATATGAGCAGGGATAGGTAAGTGAAGGGTAAAATAAGCGTAAAACCAAAATAGTACAGGTAGTTTTCGTTCTCGATATAGGAGTCAGCAAATTCAATAAAGGCAGTAAGACCGATGAGCACAACGAGGCTGCTTATGGCCAATGTGCTGAACCTGATCCGACCCTGGAAAAAATTATAGATACCAGTAGCCACAATCGAAAAGACACCAGAAACAACCAGCGCTATCGGAAGGTCCTCAGTCTCACTGAAATAAGTGAGGAACAACGTCTGAGAAGCAACAGTAACGGTTGCCAGGAACAAACCCATACAGAAGCTAATGGCGAGAAGTAAAAATACCCTTCCCGACTCACTAGGCTCCACATCGAGCATCTTGAGTATCTGAGATTTCATATAGGCGGTTTACTATTGAAGTCTACCAAACCTTGAAGTTGAAAATAATCAACGATATTTCCTATACTACAGCCAGCTCATTTACCATTCTATTACTTGCTGGTTTATAGTATTTTGCGCTTAAAGTGTGAAGTATTGGTAAAGTAAAATGCGGTAGAAATTATGGTAACTAACGATGTATAATATTTACATCTGGTTGCGTGGCAACAGGAGAGAACTATCACCATAGCTGAGAAATCTATACTCATTGTCAAGAGCGGATTGATAAATTTGATGCCAGTCAGACCCTGTGAAAGCGGCTACCAATAGCATTAGCGTGGATCCTGGTTGGTGAAAATTGGTGATCAGGCCATCGCAAACATTAAAACGATACCCTGGAACCATATATATAGAAGTATGGCCAACCAAAATCTGCTCATTATCCATTTCATCTAAAACAGCCAAGATAGCGGCTTCGCGAGAAGGTAAATGGCCTGACCGTTCCACATAAGGGTCATTTTGAGCAATAATAAATGGCTGGGCGCCTTGTGTTAAAAGTTTTACCCCATACCAATAGATGCTCTCCAGGGTACGCATAGAGGTAGTACCCACGGCAATAATTTTTCTGTTGGGGATGAGCAACGAATTCAGATTGGCCTTGCTCACAATGATTTGCTCCGAATGCATTGCATGGTCCAGGGCATTTTCCGTTTTAATGGGTTGAAATGTTCCGGCACTTACATGTAATGTTAAAAAATCGGTGAGAATTCCTTTTGCCTTTATTTTTTCCAACACCTCCTGGGTAAAATGAAGTCCAGCGGTAGGGGCGGCCACAGCCCCTTCATAATGGGAGTACACGGTTTGGTAACGATGTTTGTCTTCAGCATCCGCATCCCGATGCAAGTAAGGCGGTAGCGGTGTGTTGCCAAAGAGATTGACAATCTCAGCAAAACTTAGCTGCGCAGGTATCCAGCTGAAGTCTACCAATCCCGCTTTTGCGTCTGTCAGTTTTGCGTTGAGTTCGATGTCATTTTTCCGCAATTGTATAGTGGCTCCTTCCTTCCAACGTTTTAGATTACCAATAGTGCAGTGCCACTGCGTGTTTTCAGCTTGCTGCATGGCCAATTGCACGGGCTGGTTGTCATCTGCAGGTTGCAAAAGGAAGACCTCAATTTGAGCACCGGTTTCTTTCCGAAACAACAATCTTGCTGGAATGACTTTGGTGTCGTTAAAAAAAAGACTGCTGTTGGGAGGAAGCACATCAGGCAATTCAAAAAACTGGCGATGTTCTATTTTACCTCCCTTGTAAAAAAGCAACTTGGATTGATCCCTTTGTGCCAAAGGGTGCTTGGCAATCCGATCGTCAGGCAAGGGATAGGTAAAGTCGCTGCTTTTAATTTCTTTTTCCATAAAATGATCGTGCAAAGTTAGTATTTGTATTTACGCGGTAAGGCTTCCATATTAGCAAAATGGCCCTGCAAGCTTCATTTGTAAAAAACACCTTTCATTTCAACTTTCGGGCGAAGACCTCCAGGGGAGTAATGGCAGTACGTGATTCGTGGTTTATCAAAATTGAAGATGCCAACCACCCCGAAAATTTTGGTGTGGGAGAAGCAGGCCCACTTCTTGGGTTGAGCTTGGAATTGGACGATTCATTTGAGGGCAAGCTCACCCATTATATCCAATTATTTAATGATAGTCAGTTGACTTTGAGCCAGTTGAAGGGTTATGAGCTATCGCAAGTGGCTAGCGAGGTAACTGAACGGATACCGGATGTTTTACTTGCCCCTAGTGTTCTTTTTGCTTTTGAAACAGCCCTTCTGGATCTCATTCATGGTGGCAAGCGTATTATTTTTAAAAATAAATTTATCGAAGGCCAGCCCCTTCCCATCAATGGTTTGATTTGGATGAGTGGGATGGACATGATGCTTCAACAAATAGAGATCAAGATTCAGGATGGTTTCAATTGCATCAAAATGAAAGTGGGAGGGATCAATTTTGAGAAAGAGTGTGATATCCTGCAATACATCCGAAGGAAGTATTTTAAGATGGACATCACCCTCAGGCTTGATGCCAATGGTGCATTCAAGGAAGAGGAAGCCATGTACAAACTTGAAGAGCTTGCCAAGTACAACATCCATTCTATTGAACAACCGCTAAAAGCGGGCTCCGACCAACTAGCGGCTTTATGTAAGCAATCGCCTATTCCGATAGCCTTGGATGAAGAGTTAATTGGTGTGGTGGGGGAATCCAACAAGAGCGCCTTACTCAATCGCATTAAGCCCCAGTTTATCGTACTCAAACCTTCACTTCATGGGGGCTTGTCGGGTTGTCAACAATGGATAACAATAGCCCAATCGTTGAACATCGGCTGGTGGATGACATCAGCGCTCGAGTCCAGCGTAGGGCTCAATGCAATTGCTCAATTTACTGCCGAACACGATAATCTGATACCTCAAGGTCTGGGTACAGGTAAAATCTATGAAAACAATGTTGATTCGCCACTCCACGTAAAAAATGGTCAATTAGGCTATGACAAGACCTTAAACTGGGTTTTACCGGAATTCAACTAATATTTTTAGTTAAATGTTTGTGTTATTGCTAATATAGTTATTAATTAGCTAAAATTATTAGTCAACACGCTATGGATTCGAAATTGAAGCTTTCAAGCAAAAAATTGAAGTCAGGGAAATTTCAGGTGAATTTTTCCACCATTGGATTATCACAAGAATGCTATGGCTATATGCTGGCAGAGGCGCAAACCTCAGTCAATGAGGTAATAGAAAAAATTAATCGTCATGTCTATGCCATGCAATCCTCAGATAGGTATTATCAACGCAATTTGTTCTCACTCAGTAAAAAGAAAGTCAGTTCAGGAAGTATCATGATTTTTAAACGATAAGTCTATGCCTGCCATCAACGAGAATATCAGATACATTAGAAAACAGTTGAAGCTAACTCAGGATCAGTTTGGTCAACAGTTGGGCATCAAGCGCTCATTGGTGGGAGCCTATGAGGAAGGGAGGGCTGAACCTCGGCTGGAACTCCTACATAAAATGGCGAGCATGGCCAATTTGTCGGTAGATGATCTCATCAGTAGCGATTTAAATACAACAGATGTTCCCCAACGTTCTCCGAAAGATTACATCCGGGGGAAAGAAGTGCTGGTAGTTTCCATGGATTCGGCAAGGAAAGATAATATAGAGTTGGTACCCCAAAAAGCAGCTGCCGGATATATGAATGGGTATGCAGATCCTGAATATGTGAAGGAGCTTCCCAAATTTAATTTACCTAATCTTTCCAATGGTACTTACCGCGCTTTTGAAATCAGCGGTGATTCCATGCTTCCCATTTTACCGGGCACCATCATCGTAGGGGAGTATATAGAGAATTTAAGTGATCTCAAAAACGGGAAGACGTACATCTTGGTAACCAGCAGAGAAGGCATAGTCTACAAGCGTGTATTCAATTACCTGAATGAAAACGGAAAACTTTTTTTGGTTTCAGACAACAGGCAGTACACACCTTTTCAGATTGATGGAGAAGACGTTCATGAAGCATGGGCTGCCAAAGCCTACATCAGTGTTCAATTTCCTGATGTAGAATCTCAAAAAGACATGTCGATTGAAAATCTGGCTGGAGTAGTGCTGGATTTACAAAAAGAAATATTGGATTTAAAATCCAAAAAGAAATAGCCTAGCGATTCTATCCCCGTCTGTTCCTATAGTTAGGAACTAGACGGGGAATAGATTAACAGTTTTTGCCCTATTGACCTTTCCTGTTGCTGTTTCCTGAAATGCCTTCACAAATTTAATCTCCTTAGGGATTTCGTATTTGGATATCATCACTTTTAACTCCTGTAAGAACTTTCCTTGAATCATGTCCGAAAAAGGATCGCCCTCTATCCATAAGCTGACTTTCTGGCCGAGGTTTTGATCGGGAATTCCAAAAATGAAGAACCGATTAGTTACACCCAGTTTACCAAAAATTTCTTCTAACTGAATTTCTATCTTCTCTGGTATAACCTTCACCCCGCCTGTGTTGATGATGTTGTCCCAGCGTCCTGACCATTTAAATTCACTTTCATTTATCAATTCAACAAGATCATTGGTAACGATATCATTGTCAAGGAAGGAGGTACTGATAACCAGACAACCTCGTTCATCCGTTCTTAGTGCAACTCCGGGGAGTGCCTTAAAAGAACCCGAGGCAAATGGACCATTTATTTTTTGTAAGGCAACATGGGAGATCGTCTCTGTCATACCGTAGGTGGCATACAACTGACATGTATAGTCCATCAACTTTGATTTTAACTGACTGTCGAGTGGTGCACCTCCTACAATGGCTATCCTGATTTGATTGAGCACGTGTTCGTTGGAGTTGATTACATGCTGCAATTGATAAGGCACCATGGCTACAAAATCAATTTGCTGACCTTGTTCCAAATTTTCAAATGGGTTAGCAGTGGGTTCAACTGCAATTATTTTCATTCCAACCACAAAACACCGTACCAACATCATTTGGCCAGCTATGTAATTGGTATCAAGACAGACAAGCGCTGTGTCATTTTGATTTAGCCCAAGCGCTGCTTGTGTCATTCTCGCACTGGCTATCATCTGGTCACGTGTGAAAGTGATCGACTTAGGTGCGCCAGTTGATCCAGAAGTGTGTAGTGTGAAACTACTATTACCCTTTAGCCAGTCGCGGCAAAAATGAAGTGTACTTTTTTCAAATGGAGTAGCTGGGTCAACGGATTCGTTTACAATTTGGTCAGGTGAAAACACATTACCATTAATAGTCAGCATTGGATGACCCATTGCTCCTTCGGGTTATGGGAATTTTGGGAATTTAGAGAAATCAGGTTCTCTTTTTTCCAAAAATGCATTCTTACCTTCTTTTGCTTCATCACTGAGGTAATAGAGCAATGTGGCGTTGCCTGCCAATTCCTGAATTCCTGCTTGACCGTCCAACTCAGCATTGAAGGCGCATTTAAGCATTCTGATTGCAAGCGGGCTTTTCTTCAATATTTTGCGAGCCCATGCTACATAGGTTTCTTCTAACTTGTCCAATGGCACTACCTTATTCACCAATCCCATCTCCAATGCTTCTGTGGCATCGTATTGATCACACAAGAACCAAATTTCTCTCGCTTTCTTTTGGCCGACTATCCTTGCAAGGTAAGAGGCACCAAAGCCGCCATCAAAACTTCCCACCTTGGGTCCGGTTTGTCCAAATCTTGCATTCTCAGCAGCAATGCTTAGATCACACACCACGTGAAGCACATGTCCGCCACCTATGGCCCATCCGGCAACGGCAGCAATCACAGGTTTTGAAATCGAACGAATTAATTTTTGAAGATCCAGTACATTGAGCCTGGGTACTTTGTCTCCACCTACATAACCACCATGACCGCGTACACTTTGATCACCCCCACTGCAGAATGCTTTACCTCCTTCTCCAGTCAATATAATAACGCCTATTTCAGGGTCTTCACGACAAATCATCACCGCATCTATCATCTCCTGAACTGTAAGTGGAGTGAAGGCGTTGTGCACTTCAGGTCGGTTGATACTGATTCGGGCAATGCCTTCGAACTGTTGGAAGAGTATTTCCTTATATTCTTTAATCGGTTTCCATGGATAATTAAGCGTCATAATTCTTTCTTATTTGTTTTTTAAAATTATCAAATACGATTTTGGCATCGTCTGCCTTTGTTTCAATCTCCAATATTTTTGTTCTGCCATCAAAATCGAAAAAATCCTTGAAGAGATTTTTCATCTTTCGAAGATTGTCAAGTTTCAAGTAAACAATTTCGTATTCCTGTGCAAGGCCGCGTGCGGATAGCTTTTGTTGCGTGATGAAATACTCGCTGGCTTCTGGCAATTGATTGGGGCCATCAATCATTGAAAAAATGGCACCTCCATGATTATTCAAAACAATAATTCTTAAATTGGGTAATTTATAATTGTGCCAGAATGCATTCCGGTCGTAAAAGAATGCCATGTCTCCGGTTATAAGAAACGTTGGCTTTTTTGAAAGCAGCGCGTGGCCTACCGCAGTGCTTGAGCTTCCGTCAATTCCACTGGTACCTCTATTGCAAAAAACTTCTACGTTTTTATGTTCTTCGGATAATCCAATAAAATTGGCATAACGAACAGACATACTATTGGCAAGGTGCAAATGGCAGGAAGAAGGCAAACTTTTTAGTATTTCATAAACAAGTGAAAATTCATTCAATTGCGGTGGTGAAAAGAAAGACTGTGTTGCCCGCACGGTCCGGTGTTCTTCTGCTTCCCACAATCGGAAGTAATTCTCCCTCTTTTGTCCTTCAAATCCCGTCTTGGAAACTACTTCTGTCAATTGTTGGAAAAAAACTTTCGGAGAAACACCCAGATGGGTAGTTAAAGACTGATAGGTGTCTGCAACCACACCCGCGTGCTGAATGTGCCAATGTGCAGTTGGTTTATATTTTCTTAAAAACAGTTTTAAGTTCTTTGAGAGAATTGACTTTCCGAAAGTGATCAACAACTCAGGTTGCAAGGCTTTTTGGACATCTGCTTTACTTTGTCCCAGCATGGAATCGGTATGGCTTACTCCATTGGACAGCAGATGCAAATTGGAGATTACGTCAGCAACTACCGGTATATGATGTTGCTTTGAAAATTTATCCAATAAAGTGGCCAGTTCAGTGTCAAGGGTATGTTGACCGCCTACAATCAATACTTTATTAAAAGTGCTAAGACTTGTCTTCAGCGTATCAAGGGTTTCTTCTGATAAAAGTTTTTCTTCAGTTGGCTGATCGATAATCCTTACGCTATCTGAAAACTTAATGTTTTCTCCCTGGCTGGGATACAAGGGTTCGCGTAAAGGTACATTGATATGTACGGGTCCCTTTGGAATTTGATTGGCAAGATTGATGGCTTCGTTAATGGTTCGGTTGATAAACCACAATGCATCAGCATGCTCATAATCCTGAGGTAGTTCAAAATATTTTTTTACATGATTGCCAAAAATATTTTGCTGCTGAATAGTCTGGCCATCCAGCTGATCAATCCATTCCTTGGGTCTGTCTGCAGTAAGAACCACAACGGGTATTTGTTGATAATAGGCTTCTGCTACCGCAGGAGCAAAATTATAAGCGGCAGAACCTGAGGTGCAAACCAAGGCAACAGGATTGTTAGTGGCCAGTGCCATTCCATTGGCAATGAATGCTGCGCTTCGTTCGTCACTAAATGTGTGTGTCTTTACTTTAGGGTGGTTGGTGAATGCACTAATCAGTGGTGCACAGCGAGAACCTGGACATAATACGGCTTGTTCAATGCCTTTCAGGGCACATATTTCTGCAATGTCGTATATGGGTTGTAGACGCACTTATTAAGATTGAATAACCTGTAGCAATGTTTTCATTTTCATTTCAGTTTCTTCCCATTCTTTTTGAGGGACAGAGTCAGCGGTGACCCCTGCGCCTGCATAAAGGAGGGCTTCATGGCCACACCATTGCATACAACGAAGATTAACAAAAAGTGAAATTTCGTTTTCGTAGTTGACAGGACCAAGATACCCACTGTAGAAACTTCTATCAAAATTTTCATGGGCTTCTAAAAATGCCAAAGAGGCTTCTCTGGGCATTCCACATACGGCAGATGTAGGGTGCAGGAGCTTTAACATCACGGAACCCAATTGCGGAAAATTAGTTGCATTCATGTCCACTTCATATTCTGTTTTGAGATGGAGCAGGTTGCCTGCCTTCCATGTCTTAGGACCCAATTCAACATATTCGCGCAATCGTATTTTTTTAAAACAATTAATTATGTACCTGCACACCAATGCCTGCTCTTCAATTTCTTTCTGTGTCCATGCTACTTGCTTTAAGTCAGCATCAGATTGTACCGCTTGCGTTCCTGCCACGGCTACTGTTTTGAAATGCATTTGATGGTCTACCGAAACTAAAAGTTCTGGTGAGGCACCGAGCCATGTGCCCACTTCGGGAATGGATACAAGCGAAACGAATGCATTGGGATACAATGCACATAGTTTGTTGAATGCTTCTATCAATTCGAACTGCTCGGGCAGCACTACTTTCTTGCAGCGAGAAGGAACAAGTTTTTCAAAATGTCCTGTATTGATCTGTTCAAGTGACTTATCGACCAGTTGAATGTAATCGCCTTTGTCCAAAGGAGAAAAGCCATTCAATTGGGATTGGTAGAACGCAAGAGGAGAATGATCAAGTTTACGTGGAACTTCGTCTTGATAAGAAGACTTAATAAAGTTATTGGAGATCATTTCTCCTTTTTCAAAAACACAGCTCTTGTTTGCTTTTAGAAAGTATTTTTGCTTTTTACTATCAAAGGGGGCAAAAACAAATCCAGTTCCAAGTTCCTCTATAGGTAACTCATCCAGTTGGGCTGGTCCTTCTGTGCATACAATGAGATGCTTTTTGGAGGAGTTGGGTAGCCTCCAAAGTCCAATGGCATTACCATCCGTAAGATTTTCTGAAAGTATGCCAGTTATTAATTCCTTTTCGGCACGTTGAATCTTTAATTCTCCAGTGACTTCAGTCATGAACACATTTATCTTTTGTCAATGATGGCAATTGTTATGCGGCTGATGCAAACCAATTCGTCCAATTCATTGGTGATTTTAATTTCCCAAACATGAGTTCTTTTTCCTACATGAATGGGGCGGGTGGTACCAATTACAATACCCTCTTTCATGGCCCTGATATGGTTGGCATTGATCTCCAAGCCAACACCATATTGTAAATTTTGATCTAAACAGAGGGTGGCGGCCACACTACCCAAAGTTTCTGCGAGCGCAACGGATGCTCCTCCATGTAACAATCCAAAGGGCTGATGTGTTCTGTGATCTACTGGCATTGAAGCAGAAATATAATCTTCTCCTACTTCGGTAAACTTTATTCCGAGGTGTTCTACAAGTGTTTTTCGAGACAATTGATTCAATTGGTCGATTGTAACGCCTTTCGAGGCAAATGAGAGTGTTTTCGTCTGTGGTGCCAATGGACTAATTCCTTATTTTTGCGCCCAAATTAGAGGAAAATTGACCAGTAAAAAAATATACTTGATCCGTCATGGGCAGACGGACTTCAACCTGAAAGGCATTGTACAGGGAAGCGGAATTGACTCTACGCTCAATGAAACGGGGGTGGCGCAGGCATTTTCGTTTTATGAAGCTTATAAAGACATTCATTTCGACAAGGTGTATACGTCAGTGCTTAAAAGGAGCCAGCAGTCGGTCGACTCTTTCATTCAAAAGGGGATAAACCACGAAGCACATGCAGGGCTTAATGAAATCAATTGGGGAAATAAGGAGGGGATGCGCATTACTCCCGAAGAGGATGATTATTATCGCTGGCTATTGAAACAGTGGCAGAACAATAAAACCGACCTGAGAATTGAAGGTGGTGAGAGCCCTGAAGATGTAGCGGCTCGACAGCGACCATTTTTGCACAAAATCTTAGAGCGTAAAGAGGAACAAACTATTTTGATATGCATGCACGGCCGTGCAATCAGGGTGCTACTTTGTCAATTACTAAATTATCCACTTAGCGCGATGGATATGTTTGAGCACAAAAATTTAGGATTGTACCTACTTCAATATTCAGGGTCTATGTGCAAAGTGGATCAATATAACAATGTAGATCACCTGCAAGGACTGAATTAGCAGTCAATCATTTAAATTATTCATTGAGTTGCTCCAAAGCTGACTTTGCTTTACCATCAATACTGTTTTTATAGGCATGATTCTTATAACTGAGCGCAAGTTCAAAGTATTTTTTGGCTTCGGGAATATTGTTGCTTGTTTTGGCGATATAACCAAGTTGTAATGCCGAGTTAGGAGCAAAATACCAGGGATTAGTCCCTGCTAATTTTACTGTTCGGGTATAGAATAGTTTTGCTGTAGGCAGATCTCCCATTTTATCGGCCAGCCGTGCCTTGCGATAATTGTATTCTACCCTTTCTTTCTCTGAAGTGAGACTGGATTCGTTAAAGGTTTTCATGATAGCCTTCGCCTCATCATAGTATCCGCCATCTGTATAAAGCCGGACCTTGAGGAGTTGAGGATTGGGAAATATATTCTCCTTTAATTGGGCATTGGCATAACGATCCGGTTCGGCTATATCCTTTCCTGTTTTCTTGGCAATTTCGAAATGCTTGAGGGCTTCTTCCTTTTTGTTTTGAAGCCAGTAACAAAGAGCAATCTTATAATAGCTGTCCTTCTTGAAATTGACGCTCTTGTAGTTGACAATAAACTTCCGGTAGGCTACAATGGCTGAATTGTACTCACCTTTCTGTAATAAAATTTCACCCCTGAGATAATCGATGTAATGCATGGGCAATCCTTCCTGGTGTTCATCCAGTGTTTTGATCAGTGCTAAAGCCCTTTCGCTTTGGGAGCTTTTCATCAGCATATTAACACCTAAAAAAAGCACCAACCGATTGTAAGGTTGTTCCTCCAGTGCCTTCAGTAATCCGTTGGTAGCCTCTTCGTGCTGCTGATTGATAAGTCCTTTAATGGTAAAGTAAAGAATAGTGGCTTCTGTGCTCAATGACGACTCAGATTTGCGCAAATCTTGTAACTGCTTTTGTCCGGTTGCTACAGAACCCTTCATCCCCAGCAGACTCATGAACCAGCTGTATTTGTCGGGTACGGATCCTACCATCACTTGAATGACACCACTGGTTTTTTTAACAGGAATAAAATCCGGGTATTTTTTCTGACACTCTTCTGCATAACCATAGGCGGTGCGAATGGCCCATACGGCATTTAAGTCTTGTCCCAGGTTCAGGAAATTGAATCCGCGCTGCAGGTTAAGTTCAGCTTTTAGAAATAAAGTTTCTGCTGACTCCTTTTGGCTATCCAGGTATTTGAATCGCGCTTTAAATTTGTTCTCTATTTCCTGAAACTTAACCTCATCTTCGGAGATGAGCACATCCAAAGTTTCGCAAAAGCTTTCTACGTATATTTTATGAAGCGGATTGGTTTTGGAACCCAAAGTTGCCAATGCGGAATAGGCATGGTCGGTTTCCAGGTTGAGTACGGCTTGATATGCTTTTTGTAATTCGGAATCAAATTTCCAGACATGGTCGCTGGCCAGGGAAGGGGTGATCAAAAACAAAAAAAGGCAGGCGATCTGGCCTGCCTTTTTTGGGTATAATATCGTTTTGCTATTAGCCAACCTTCTTCTTTCTTGGGGCAGCTTTTTTCTTTGGCTTTTTCTCTTCTTCCATTGACTCCATGTCCACATCAGCAAGAATTCGGCCAGAGTGTTCGTCAATAACAATCTTCTTCTTCTCCCTGATTTCAGCAATTTTTTGCGGAGGAATGATAATGTTGCAACCTTCTGCTGCACCTCTTACCACCCTTACTACTGCAAGTCCGTTAGACAAGCTGGTGCGAAGACGCTCATAATACTTGAGCAATTTGTCTTCGATCTTTTTTGTGGCTTTCTCCCGATCGGCCAAAAGACTGGCTTCTTCCTCCTGGCTCTCGTTCAGGATTTCTTCCAGTTCTTTCTTTTTGTTATTTAAATCCTCTTTGCGCTCGTTGATCAGCTTTTCGATAGCGCCAATCTCTTCTTTCTTCAACTCTATTTTATCCTTTGCCTCGTTGATGCGCTTTTCGCAAATCTGTACCTCCAACTCCTGAAGTTCTACTTCCTTGGTGATGGCATCATATTCGCGATTGTTCTTTACGTTCTTTTGCTGCTCATTGTACTTCTTGATCAGCTTTTCGGCCTCCTTAATTCCTTCCTTGTTCTTCTTGATGCACTCATCCAGGTCCTTTAATTCAACCTCAAAACGACCCATTCTGGTCCTGTAACCTTCCATCTCATCTTCCAAATCCTGAACTTCATCAGGAAGGTCACCCCTTAATTTCTTAAGCTGGTCAATCTTTGTGTCTATATATTGGAGTTTTACTAGGGCTTCGAGTTTTTGGGCAACTGTTTGATTTTCCATTACTTACAAATAACTTATTGGATTCGTGACCGATTTCGAAAAATAGACTGCAAAAGTAGTAAAATTTTCTTCCAAAACCTCTTTCAGTAAGTCTTTCGTAAACTGTTCGCTTTCAAAGTGGCCAACATCCGCGATAAGGATTTGGTCCTCGGCATCAAAAAATTCATGGTACTTGAAATCTGCTGATACAAAGACATCCGCCCCCTGGGCTTTGGCCGCAGGCAGCAAAAAACTACCCGCCCCACCACAAAGTGCTACTTTCTGAATTGAATTGTTGGAAGGGGTTGTATACCGGATGCAGTTCGTATTCATTACTTGCTTTAAACGCTTTAGAAAAGCCATTGGTTCCTCCGGGGTGGCAAGTGTACCGATCATACCAGATCCAACCTCCTGATTGTCATTGGATAGGGGTGTTAGGTAGTAGGCCACTTCTTCGTAAGGATGCGCCTTTCTCAATGCTGTCAATACTTTGTCCTTTAGATGGGTGGGAAGCAGCATTTCAATACGGATTTCTTCTATTTTCTCCAGTTCCCCTTTCTTGCCCACGTGGGGATTGGCATGTTCATTGGGTTGAAATGTACCTGTTCCAGTTATTCTAAAGCTGCAATTCCTGTAATTTCCAATGTTTCCAGCTCCAGCTTCATGAAGGGAATCCATCACGGGGTCAATGGCATCTTTAGGGACGAAGGTTACCAGTTTAGACAGTGTTTCGGATCTGGGAACAAGGACTTGCAAACCTGACAAACCGATTTTCTCGGCAATTCTTCTGTTCACACCCTGAATTACATTATCCAGATTGGTGTGAATGGCATAAATCGCGATGTCATGTTTAATGGCCTTAATGATGGTTCTTTCCACATAGCTTTTCCCTGTCAGCCGCTTTAATCCTTTAAATACGATGGGGTGGTGCGCCACAATGAGGTTACATTTTAGCGATATAGCTTCTTCAACCACTTTTTCTATGCAATCAAGGGTCACCAATATGCCAGTAACCTCCCAATGGGGATTGCCAGTAATTAAACCGCTGTTGTCGTAACCTTCCTGATAGGAAGCAGAGGCTAACCTTTCAAGATGAGAAGTAACGTCTTTTATCTTTATTGTTTCCATCGAATGCTTAGTTTTGGCAAAAATACGAAGATATAGGTCTCTAATGAGATGAGAGTGTTAAACGTGCTGTTGTTTCCAATTTCGGTAATCTTCAGGATTGCCACAGGTATAAGAAATCATCTTTACGAAATAGGACATAAGAAATCCTTTCAATTTGAGATTCCTGTTATCAATGTGGGTAATTTAAACATAGGGGGCTCAGGAAAAACACCAACGATTGAATACCTCATACGGTTGCTTAAAAAAGATTATGTTTTGGCAACGTTGAGTCGTGGTTATGGCAGGCGAACCCGCGGCCTTCGATTTGCTTCAGATTCGGACAATGCATCTACACTGGGTGACGAGCCCTATCAGTTTCATAGAAATTTCGGCAAGGAAGTAAAGGTCGTAGTTGGTGAAGACAGGGCATTCGCCATCCCCAATATTCTACAGGAATATCCGGACACGGCAGTTATTTTGTTGGATGATGCCTTTCAGCACCGAAGGGTAAGGCCACACTTAAATATCTTGCTTACCGACTATGAGAAACCCTTCTATCAGGATTTTCTGCTTCCTATGGGCCGGCTCCGTGAAGGGCGTATGGAGGCACAACGAGCGGATATCGTGGTGGTAACCAAATGCAGTGAAGTCTTGGATGACGATGTGCAAGCGGCAGTAGAGAAGGAGATAACGCGCTATTCCGGAAACAAACCGGTTTTCTTTTCATTCATCCGTTATGGAAGTCCCACTCCCTTTCAGCAAACCGACAACCCCATCAGCCACAGGGTGGTTTTGGTTTCTGGAATTGCTAAACCACAACCATTGGAGGATTATGTAAGCGCTCATTTTGAGTTGGTAAAACACTTCAAGTTTAAGGACCACCATCAGTATACAACCAAAGACATTAGCCTAATCAAGAATTTTATTAAAAGTCAGCAAAACGAGGTATCAGTTCTGACCACAGAGAAAGACATGGTAAGGCTATTGGGCACTAAATTCAGTGAAGTACTGAAAGATCTGAATTGTTATTTTCTGCCCATAGAAATGGATTTCGTCAAAAGCGGTGCGGAATTTGATTCATTGATCCGGGCTGCCATTGAAAAGGCAGCAGTTCAGGCAAATTCTGTGGATGAGTAATTTATCTTTGCACCTGTGTTTTTGAAACCGACCATCTTTTTATCCTTTCTCTTCTTTTTTTGTGCAACTGCCGTTGCCCAAAGGGGAGGCTCTAAAGTTGTGGATGACTCAACCAGAAATGTCTATGGTCCCAACACTACCAGATGGATTTCAGAGGAGGATCTGTTTTATGACAGAAAAAACTATCAAACAATTGACACTTCCATCATTAATTACCACCGCTGGACGTATGTGCAGCGATTCAACAATAAATACAAAGACCTTGGCAATATAGGTACGGCTCTTTACCCGGTGTTTCCTGTTGTAGACGGAAGCATAGGGGTATCAACAGGCTACCATGTTTATGATCCTTATTTTTTCACAGAGGAGCCTAAATATTTTGATACTAAATCTCCTTACACCCGCATGCGAATAATTTGGGGAGGCGATGGACGTGCCATGACCCGGATTGAATTTAGTCGAAGTATTAATAAGCGACTGAGTTTTGGGTTTAACTACAGACCCCTATTGGTAGACAAGCAAATTCAACGGGCGGGAAAGGGCGATCGCCAAACGACCAGTCATTACTATGATGCTTACACAACCTATAAAACAAGTAATGATAAATACCAGTTGTTGATTAACTACAGGCGGATTAGGCACAGTGTGGTGGAATTAGGAGGGATTACGGTGGTAGATGCGCCAGGTGACTCTACGTATGCATCCCTCTTTGATGAGAACAATTCTCCGATATTAACTGAGGCAAAAAGTGTTCACTTACAAAATCAGGTGCACTTGTTTCATCAATACCGGATTGGAAATGGATTTCAACTTTATCATCAATCCGACCTTGGAAAAAAAGTGAACACCTATGAGGATGACCTGACCATTGATCCGAGAACTTTTTATGACAACGAAATTAATGTGGATTCATTCCCTGATGTAGCCAACGACAGTACTCGTTTTTCTTTTTGGACAAATGAACTGGGATTAAAAGGGAAAATTGGCCGCGTGTTTTACAATGGCTATGTAAAAAGCAGGTCGTATAAGTTTAGATACAAATATTTAACAGCAGATACATTGGATATACCTTTGACTGATGACGAATATTATATCGGAGGTCGCCTTTCCTACGAGCATGATTCAGTTACCCACCTTACAGCATGGTTGGAGTATTTGGACGGTGGCAACTATCGCGCTCAGTTTACGCTGCAATCTCGATGGATTGATGCCAAAGCAGTGCAGTTGTTGTCAAGACCCTCTTTTATTCACAACGCTTACCGCGGTTCTTTTGATTTCTGGAACAATCGATTCAAAAACACGACAGCCACGCAACTGGAGGTTTTCGGAAAATTGAGCCTGGGAAGAATCTTTATTTCACCAGGATTTAAATACACTGATTATAGGGATTACATCTATTTTAAAGAAGGTGATTATGCCGGCACAACACAGAAGGTAATGCCAGTTCAGTCTTCAGGAAAACAAGAGTTGTTATCTCCGGAATTGAGAATGGATGTTCGTTTTTTAAGGAATTTGCACTTAAGACCTCAGGTGATATACTCTGCCTTTTTAACCAATGATGATGATGCATTGCGGGTGCCAGAGCTGTTTGTTAACACGCAATTGTCGTATGAGAACATGTTGTTCAATAACAACCTGCAAGTACAAATAGGGGTCGATTTTCATTGGAGGTCGAGTTACTATGACCTTGCGTACGATCCGGCCATGCAACAATACTATGTACAAGACCAGATTGCCTCACCGGCCTTTCCTCTGACTGACGTTTTTTTTAATGGGAAGATGAAACGGGGAAGATTCTTTTTCAAATACAATAACCTGGTTCAGGCATTCACTCAGTCTGGCTACCTGGCTACTCCAGTTTACCCCGGTCAGCGTAATATTCTGGACTTTGGATTTGAGCTTTTATTATTCGATTGATCATGGAGAAACACGTACTTGGATTGGTGTTACCCACAGATCCACGTTGGGTAAATATTGCTGAAAAAAACATTCAGGATATTCTTATCGATCATGCCTATTGTGAACAAAAAGCAGCTTCGTCTTGTATTTCTTTAATCATCCAATACCCTGAAATGGACAAGGTGGTGGAAACACTAACGCCTATTGTCGCAGAAGAATGGGGACACTTTGAACGGGTATTGGAAAAGCTCAAAAGTCGAGATATGGCTTTTGGTATGCCCCGCAAAGATGAGTATGTGGAACAACTACAAAAAGTGATTAAGAAGGGAGGCAGTAGGGTGGATCAATTGGTAGAAAAGCTGCTCATGAATGCATTAATTGAAGCGCGCAGTTGCGAACGATTCCGATTGCTATGGAAGGAGATTGATGATGCGGATCTGAGCAAGTTTTATTATGAGCTCATGGTGAGTGAGGCAGGGCACTACAAAACTTTTTTGGCCTTGGCCAAAGCATATAAAAATCCTGATTGGGTAGAGCAACGGTGGCGTGAACTTTTGGCTGCAGAAGCAGTTATAGTTTCTCAACTCGAAGTGCGTTCAGATCGTATGCACTGATCAAGTCTTCTGTTTTTTCTTTTTGGCTGCCGGGAATAAGATATTGTTCAGGATCAATCGGTAACCTGCTGATTGCGGGTGCAAGTTCAAATCGGTGGGCTCCTCTCCAACAGTATGCTGATAGTCTTCCGGATCGTGCCCTCCATAGTAAGTGTAAAAGCCTTTGCCCAGTACACCATGTAGATATTTCACTTCTCTGATGTCCCTGTTCTCACCCATGATTACAACATCCGGTTTTACCAAATGTTTTTTGAATCCGGTGGTCTGTCCGTAAAACCCTCTGATTACGCGTGTGTGATTTTGGGTGAGCATGGTGGGAATTGGATCCCACTTGGCTGAAAATTCAAAAAGATTAAAGTAGTCGTTATCCTGGCGCAAACCTCTTTCAGGAGCATTATTGTCAATATCCGAAAATTCATATTGATAAGGGTCCCTTGAAATGCGGAAATCTGTAAAGGCAAGTGTTTTTTCAAAATCTAGTTTTTCCTGGGCTTTAGGATCTGCAGGGTCGCCATCGTACATGCGCTCGCATATGTCGACACCTTCTGCTGAAAGAGCGATATCAAATGAATCGGTTGCCGAGCACATAGCAAAAAGAAAACCTCCTCCTGCCACAAATTCTTTAATGCGTTTTGCTACGGCTAATTTGAGTTGAGAAACTTTATGGAAACCATTTTCACGAGCCATCTCCTCAGATTCCTTTTGAGCTTCAATGTACCAGGGCATGTTGGCATAGCTGCCATAAAATTTTCCGTATTGTCCGGTAAAATCTTCATGATGCAGGTGCAACCAGTCGTATTTTGGTAAATCGCCTTTCATCACCTCATTGTCAAAAATAATATCATAGGGAATCTCTGCATAAGTCAGCACCAGAGTTACCGCATCGTCCCAGGGTTGCTTGCTTTTAGGAGAATACACGGCAATCTTCGGGTATTTCTCCAACTTCATAAGGTCATAATTCACAGCAGGAGAAGCTATTTCTGTTATGATCCCATTGGCTTGTGCATCGGAGATAATTTCAAAACTCACTCCGCGGATCACCAACTCATTTTGGATGGCGGGTTGGTACTTGCACATAAAACTGCCTCCACGATAATTTAGTAGCCAGTCTACCTCAATATCGTTTTTCAAAATCCAGTAGGCGATTCCGTAAGCTTTAAGGTGGTTGGACTGCTTATTGTCCATCGGAATAAACACATAATTGGCGCTGACAAGCCTGCTGGCAGTCAAAAAGAACAACAAAATCAGTAACCTCAACGTAAATCCCTTCATTATGCTATACGAATGTAACAATTTTGGCCCTTAATAGTCTTATAGTACAACGATCAATGTCTACTTTTGATTTGTAATCTATAGTAATTCTGAATGAATCTGCTCGAAAATTTTAAGGAAGGTTTAAGATCTGTGCAAGCAAACCTTTTGAGGTCAGTATTGACAGCACTAATCGTTGCTATTGGTATCACCTCGTTGGTAGGAATTCTTACCGCAATTGACGGGATAGAGTATTCCGTTTCTGAGAGTCTGTCTTCTTTGGGTGTAAATACCTTTGATATTTATTCAAAGCGAAACCGTAACCGTAGTCAGCAGGGAATAAAAGAAGAAGTGGTTCGTCCTGTTTATTTGCAGGACATGGAAAAATTCATTCAGCGTTATCCTGTTCCTTCTTCTATCAGTTTATCGGCCAGCCTCACTCAGATTGCTGAAGTAAAACACAATTCCAATAAGACCAATCCCAACATTGGTGTGATGGGAGTGAACGAAGAGTACCTGGCCATCAAGGGGCTAAATATTGAAAAAGGAAGAAACTTTTCCTCCATTGAAATTCAGTATGGCAGCAAGGTGGTGGTGCTAGGCAGCAAAGTAGTGGAAGCCATTTTTGAAGATAACGAAGAGCCAATCAACGAAGAGGTATCCTTCAAAGGCACAAGGTTCAGGGTGATTGGTGTATTAAAAGAAAAAGGACAATTGTCAGAAGACAATTACGACAATATGGTTTTTGTTCCTGTGATCGTAGCCAATCAAATGGCAAGTGGGCGGGGACTGGACTATAATCTTACGGTGGGTATTAATGATGCATCCCAATTGGAACTGGCGATGGGAGAAGCGACAGGGCTCATGAGGTCGATTCGACAGGATAAAGTGGGTGATCCCAATTCGTTTGAAATGGAAAAAAGCGAGACACTGGCTGAAAACCTGGAGAGTATAACTGGTGCGCTTCGAATAGGCGGTTTTGGAGTTGGGTTTATCACGCTCCTTGGTGCCTCTATTGCATTGATGAATATCATGATGGTATCCGTTACCGAGCGTACGCGTGAAGTGGGCGTAAGAAAGGCGCTGGGTGCAACACCGCTTCGCATTCGTCAACAATTTGTAATTGAAGCCATTGTAGTGTGTATTTTGGGAGGCATTGCGGGAATTATTCTGGGAATTGCCATTGGTAATTTAATTTCAAGAGCTATCGGCATAGATAGTTTTGTGGTACCCTGGTTATGGATGTTGGTAGGTCTCATTATTTGTGTGGTAGTAGGACTTTTGTCAGGATATTATCCTGCCTATAAAGCTTCTAAATTAGATCCTATCGAATCGCTAAGATTTGAATAGGTGCTCGTTACATAATATTTCTGTATTCAATATGAAAAGTTTTCTAATTTGGGGATAAAATTATCCCAAGATGAAAGCTTTCATTTTAATTGCGCTTGCAACCTTTTTGGCATTGCCTTCTTTTTCGCAACGCCCGATTCAACCTTCCGATGTTTATAGATTAAAATCAGTCAGTGATCCGCAGCTTTCTCCGGATGGAAAGTGGATTGCTTATGTAGTTAGTTCGCCTGACTCTGCCAAAGACAAGTACGATTCGGACATTTGGATGGTAAGTTGGGATGGTAAAGAGAATATCAGACTAACCTCAAGCCCTGAGAGTGAAAGTTCACCAAGGTGGTCTCCAGATGGGAAATACTTAACCTTTTTGTCGTCAAGATATGATGCTAAATCCAGTCAGCTGTGGAAGATGGACCGTAGAGGTGGCGAGGCCGAAAAACTCACTAAACTAAAAGTGGACATCAGTAGTTACGAGTGGAGCCCAGACGCCAAAAAAATAGTTTTGGTCATTAAGGATCAAGACCCTTCGGAGGATGAAGACAAGAAGAAAACCAAGAAGCCAATAGCAATGGACCGCTATCACTTCAAGCAGGATGGACAAGGCTACCTCGAAAGAAAAAGAAATCACTTGTATGTATTTGATTTGGCAACCGAAAAATTGGATACGATAACAACGGGTGATTATGATAATGGAAATCCCGCATGGTCACCTGATTCCAGACAGCTGGCTTTTGTGAGTAACAGGACAACCGATGCAGACAGAAATGGTAATACCGATATTTGGATTGTAGACGCACAGCAAGGCGCGAAAGCGCGCCAGCTGACGAAATGGGTCGATTCAGATGATTCACCTTCATGGAGTCCAGATGGGAAATACATAGCTTACCTTAAATCGCGCACGCCAGAATATGATATTTATGATCAGCCTCAAATAGCAGTAGTAGCTGCCAGCGGAGGTGAACCAAAAATCATTTCTTCAAAAGTTGATAGAGACATGAATGCACCTCGATGGGCATTGGATGGAAAATCGATTTACACTACAATGGATGATGATCGCAGAACACACGTTGTTACGTTCGATGTATCAACATTGGAAATGAAAGCTATAACGACAGGGGACAGGGTGTTCACCTCACTGCAACGTGGACCTGACAATAAATGGGTAGCCATGGGCGGGGATGCACTCACGCCCTTTGAAGTGTATGGAATTGCGGGAAATGCGGTCAACAGATTAACACATGTGCATGACGAATTCCTTAAACCTTTAGCATTGGCATCTGTGGAAGCCTTCAATTCAAAAAGCAAGGATGGAACAAATGTTGGAAGTCTTCTGGTGTGGCCAGCAGGGGTACCTAAGAATACAAAATTACCGCTTATCTTATGGATACATGGTGGCCCAACCAGTCAGGATGATTTTTCATTTGACTTGATTTCTCAATTGCATGCGGCTAATGGCTATGCTGTTGCCAACGTCAACTACAGAGGCAGCAATGGAAGAGGGATGGACTATAGCAGGGCCATCTATGCAGACTGGGGGAATAAAGAAGTAGTCGATTTGCTGGGGGCGGTGGACCACCTAGTAAAAGAAGGTAAGGCAGATCCTGATCGATTGGGCGTGGGAGGATGGAGTTATGGTGGAATTTTAACGGACTACATCACAGCAGCTGACCCAAGATTTAAAGCTGCTGCCAGCGGAGCGGGAAGTGCACTATGGTTTTCACTCTATGGCACAGATCAATATACCAAACAATACGAAGCCGAGTTGGGCGTACCCTGGAAAACAGCGGACAAATGGATGAAACTGTCTTCACCTTTTTTCAATATTGAAAAAATAAAAACGCCAACACTTTACATGGTAGGTGAAAAGGACTTTAATGTTCCTCCCTTAGGAAGTGAGCAAATGTATCAGGCATTGAAATCTTTAGGCGTGCCTACGGAGTTTGTGGTTTACCCCAATCAGTTTCATGGCATTCGCACGCCTAGTTATCAGATTGACCGATACACCAGATACAAGGACTGGTACGCCAAATACCTGGATGGTTCCAAAATGAGCGGAACGATCAACACCAAAAAATAATAAAGCATGCGTACAGTTTATTCTTTTTCGATAATTCTTTTATTACTAGCTAATTCAATGTGTGCACAAACCTCTAAACAACCATTAAAATATCTTGCCTTGGGAGATTCATATACCATTGGTGAAAGTGTTTTGGAATCGGAAAGATGGCCGGTCCAATTGGCCGCATCATTAACGCAAAAGGGGATAGCGGTAGAAAAACCAAAAATCATTGCGGTTACCGGATGGCGTACTGATAATTTGAAAAACGGAATCAATATTGCTCAGCTAAAGGAGAAGTACGACCTGGTTTCTCTGTTGATTGGTGTCAACAATCAATACCAGGGAAAGTCACTGGAAGAATATGAAGTCGAATACGAAGACTTGCTGAAAACAGCAATTGAATTTGCTGCGGGAAATAAATCCCGTGTTTTCGTTGTCTCCATTCCGGATTATGGATTCACGCCCTTTGGTGAACCAAATCAAAAAAAGATAACCAAGGAATTAGATGAGTTCAATGCAGTAAACAAGCGCATTACCGAATCCTACGGAGTTGCTTATTACAACATTACTGACATCTCACGCAAGGGATTGGCTGACCCTGAATTGGTGGCAGAGGATCGATTGCATCCATCAGGAAAGCAGTACAAACTTTGGGTGGCCCGAATTCTTGAGGACTTTGTGATCAAGTGAAGTATTAGTTCAAATTAAATTTTTGTGGGACTTTGGGATAGTTGGACCTGCTGGCAAAAATTAATATTTGAATGAGTATTCCAATCCCCACTATTACAACCAGTTCGAATTGAGTAAGTAAGGTAGAGCCAGCGGCAATTTGTTTGGATTGTTCCTTAAGAAGTTGTCCTTCAGAAAGTTGAATTTTTGAAAGCTGGTTCAGATTCAATAAAACAACGTCAAAACTTTCTTGAAGCTTTAAGAGTGCTCCGGAAATTTTTTGGTTATCCTCCATACTAATAGCACTTAGATATTGATCCTCCATGGCATTCAGTGAGGATAGATTTTCTTTCAGGTGCCCAAAGTACATCGACTCGGTAGGTGTAAGTTTGGTTTTTTCAAAATCCGAAATGATTTTGGCAATGGCGTAATGATGCGCCTTGATTTGACCTTCTAATCCTTGCTGAGTGTCGGCATTGTAGCATGAAGAAATGGTAATTTTCTTTTGGTACAAATGATCAGACAATTGGAAAATATAACTTTCTGCAACCAATCGGTCATCATAGACAGATGCGAAAGAATGGTCCAGTGTAATCACATTGGATTTGTCCATCCAGTTTTTGGCAAATATCAATACCAGAACCAGCGTAGACCAGAATGCGATTTTAGTTTTTTGTTGAATAGTATGGGCCCATTTCATAGGTCGTGCAGATTAAGTAAACAAACTACTTCCTGCTACTAATTTAGGGATTGCATGGGTGCCTTCAAACTTAAATGGACAGGTGGGTTGCCTTATTTGTACTTGTCGTTGAGACCGATGCCCTTTTCAATCATTGGGATGATTTTAGCCAATCGGGAGGCTTTGGTTTCGGGCCTGACTGCCTCCGAAATATAATCGGCATAATCTCGTTGCTTACCCTTTGAAAGCGCTTTAAAGGATTGATGAAAGTCTGAATTCTTCTTAAAAAGGGCATTTAGCTCTTTGGGAACAGTAAGTGGTTTATTAGTTGCTGGTTTGATTACTTTTCCTTCTTTCAAATTGTGTACGGACGCCTTGACAAAAGACTTGATCAATTTTGCGTCTATTTCTTCAATATTGGAGAATCGCCATTGCCGAAGTGCTTTGGTTATTCCTTCCTGGGCGTTGATCAATTTTTTCTTTGGATCCTCAAGTAATGCTCCCTGATGAAACCAAATCCCGAAATAGGACTTGAAACCTGCAATGCCCACAACGTTTTTGCCTTCATAGGTGTAAATAGGAGCGCCCCACTTGATTTCTTCTTTCAATCCGGTACTTAGTAATATCTCCCTTAAGGTTACCAACTCCCGATTCCATTGCTTTTGGCTGGCTATGTACGCTTCAACTGTTTTATGGGATTGCATTACAATGGTTTTTAGGTATTACTAAAGTAAAAGGTTGTTTCGATAATGGCACGATTCAGCCTCCCTTATTCAAGCTGCAAAAGGTAATTTCCCTGAAGTGCCAGGTAGCTTAGCTTACTGATTTAGTACGCCTGAGAAGCGTTAGAATTGGTCCTTTAGCAACCGATTGGGATTATAGGGGAGCTTTTTCAAATAGCCTTTTTCCTAAAAGGCCACAAAATAACTCAAAAGTGGCACTTAAAAATAAATTCTGGACTTAGCTATTTTGGCAGTTTGCGTTTTGAGTACATTTGCCCCGTTTTTAACAAACACAAACTATGAAGAAAATTATGGCATTAGTTATCGTTGGCAGCTTTGCGTTGGCAATGGTGTCTTGCGATGGCGGTAAAAAGGCAGCAGAAGCAGCTGCTAAATTGAAAGCAGATTCAACCCGAGTGGCTGACTCTCTTGCTCAAGTACAGGCTGAAATGGAAGCAATTGCTACCGCTAAGGCAAAGGCAGTAGCGGATTCGATTGCAAAAGCGGATTCAGTTGCTCAAGCTGCAGCTAAACCAGCAAAGAAGAAATAATCATCTTGTTGCTGGAAAAGGAAAGAGTTGCCAAAAAGCAACTCTTTTTTTTATTTAGAATATCGGGGGTTGCGCTTTTATTATTCAATCGCTTCCCACCAACGACTATTGGGCTTCTCAGCGAGTTCAAGCACAATGGGTTCTCCAATACGCGGTGTAGCAATAGGTATACCCAGATCCAATGCTTTTTTAGTTACTCGCTCAATTGGATCTTTCCAGGTGTGTAAGGCCAACACAAAAGCTCCCCAATGGATAGGCATGAATAATTTGGCGTTCACATCAACTGCTGCCTGAGCGGTCTCTTCCGGCATCATGTGTATATTATCCCAGCGCTTGTCATATTGACCACACTCCATCATCGCAAAATCAAATGGTCCGTATTTTTCTCCAATGGTTTTAAAGTGAGGTCCATAACCACTATCACCACTAAAGTAAATGTTCTGTTTTGGCCCTTGAATCACCCATGAGCACCACAAGGTGGTGAACCGGTCGCCAAAACCTCTGCCGGAAAAGTGTCTCGCTGGAACACATTTAAAAATTAAGTCTTCATATTGAATTTCTTCCCACCAATTGAGCTCATGAATATATTCCACTGGGACCCCCCAGGCAGCAAGATGAGCTCCAACACCCAAAGGAGTATAGAATTGACCTACTTTATCTTTTAGCTGCAGAATTGATTCATAGTCGAGGTGATCGTAATGATCATGAGAAAAAATTACGGCATCTATTTTAGGAAGCTTTTTTATTTCAATCGGAAGTCCATCAGTGAATCTGTTTCTGCCCAGCCATGGATGGGGTGAAGGGGTAGCGCCAAACATAGGATCAATCAATAGGTTCATTCCCTGTATTTCCAATAAAAAAGCAGAGTGCCCAAACCATGTCAGTCGGGTTATGCTATCAGGTCTGTTGACAATTTCGAGTGAGTCGATGGATAACACCGGCAACGGATGTTTGGGTGTGTTGTGGGGCACACCGACAATATAATCTTTCATCACTGACATGAATGTGGAAAAATTCATGTCCATGGTAGTTGGGGTCTCGTTTACAAATAAGCCGTCTTTATACTGTGGAGATTGTTGATATAATGCTACCTGCTCTTTGCTGGGCTTTCCTCCAAACTGCGGACTGAATTGAATGAATAAAAACCCGATAAGTATTATCAGGCCAATCAGGCCAACTATAAAAAGTGTACTCATTTTTAGGAATAGCTTAAGGTATTTCAAAAACATGGTCGTCTGTAGTTAGACTCGGATTGGGCGTATTTTTATTTTAACAATGGTTCAATAATTTTTACCACTGTTCCGGCTACTATTTTGTGACCCTCTACATTCGGGTGAATGCCATCTGCTATATTTAGTTTTCCATCTCCCGCCACCCCTTCAAGTAAAAATGGGATGAGGGTTGCATTGTTTTTTTTGGCCATTTCCGGATAGATGTTCCTGAATTCAGAAGTGTACTCATTACCCAAATTGGGTGGGACCATCATACCGGCCAACACAATTTTTACTTCAGGGTTTTTTGATTTTACTTTATCGATGATGGCCTGTAAATTATTTCTGGTTTGCGCAAGGGGCAACCCCCTTAGGCCATCGTTTGCACCAAGTTCAAGCACAAAAACATCTATTGGCTGCCGGAGTATCCAATCAATGCGACTTAACCCACCGGCTGAAGTTTCCCCGCTTAAACCTGCGTTTACTACTTTCACGTCCAATCCCTTCTTCACCAGCGCAGCTTCTACATGGGCGGGAAAAGCGTCTTCGGGTGACAGACCATATCCGGCAGTAATGCTGTCTCCGAAGAATAGAATGGTTTTTGGTGCCAGATCCACTTTAAAAAGCAATACCAGTGCAATAATTAAGACTTTGTTAACGACCATCATATCAGTAAGTTGCTATCTTCAAAACGAAATAGATTGTATTAGGGTGTAACATTATTAACCAATAATCGATTTATTGGTTAGTAAGAATATAAAAACAATGCCAGAAACTGTACTTCAAGCCGAGAATCTTACCAAAATCTATAAATCAGGAAGCAAATCGCTGACTGTACTCGATGATGTGTCCTTTAGCGCTGAGCAAGGTACAAGCCTTTCCATAATTGGCCCTTCCGGAAGTGGAAAAACCACCTTATTGGGTTTGTGCGCAGGGTTGGACGTACCCACCAGTGGTACCATCTCATTGATGGGATTCAAGTTGAATAAAATGGATGAAGATGACCGGGCCTATGTGCGCAATCAGCACGTAGGTTTTGTGTTTCAGAATTTTCAACTTTTAACAACGCTTACCGCCCTTGAAAATGTGATGATACCCCTTGAATTGCGCGGTGAAAAGAATGTAGAACCCAAAGCAGCTGAATTGCTGGAGCGGGTTGGACTCCAGGAACGAATGCATCATTATCCGAGCCAACTCTCTGGTGGGGAGCAACAGCGGGTAGCCATGGCCAGGGCTTTTATCAATTCACCTAAGATCCTCTTCGCTGATGAGCCAACTGGTAACCTTGATGAAGAAAATGCTGATCACGTTACTAATTTGCTCTTTACACTGAATAGAGAAGAAAAGACAACATTGATACTGGTAACCCACAACCTGGAGTTGGCCAAGAAAACAGAGCGTGTACTTCAGATGAAGGGTGGAAGAATAGTGGAGGAAAAATCAATGAAGGTGTTGTCATGATTGATTACATCATCAAAATAAAACGCAAGGTTAAACCTATCTATGCCGATGCGTGGGTCTGGAAAATGGCGTGGCGTGATGCCCGACATAATTTTGGAAGACTCTTTCTATTTGTAGCCTCACTGATTACAGGTATTGCCGGGGTAGTAGCTATCGCATCTCTTAATTATTCACTTCAATCAGATCTGGATCGAAATGCCAAAGAACTGCTGGGTGCAGATATTGTGGTTGGTGCTAATCGACCATTTGAAAACGAAGTGCTGGCTGTATTGGATTCATCCAAATTGGAATACGCATCAGATGCAGAGATGGCGTCCATGGTATTGTTTATGAAAAACAAACAATCGCGCCTGGTACGGGTAATGGGTATTGAAGGGCCATATCCTTTTTATGGTGAAGTGGAGACTTTACCTCCCAATGCCTATTCAAAAATTAAGGAGGGAAGGTTCGTTATTCTGGATGAGACACTGGCTAGTCAATATGAGGTAAGTTCGGATGACACGGTTAAAATTGGCAACAGTTTTTTTAAGGTAGCAGGTGTTGTGCAAAAGATTCCCGGAGGTGGTGGTGTACTTTCTACTTTTACGCCTTCGGTTTACATCTCTATGCAGGAGTTGGATTCTACAGGTTTGATACAATATGGCAGCCGGGTTTCATACAAAAGATTTTTTAAGACCAACACGGATGAAGAAGCTGAACTGTTTGGTAAAAAGTGGAGGCCTACCTTGCGCAAATATGGCCATTGGTATGATACAGTGGAGGAGCGCAAAGAAGAGTTAGGCAATGGATTTCAATCAGTATATCGGTTTTTTACATTGTTGGCCTTTATGGCCTTGATATTGGGTTGCATTGGTGTAGCCAGTTCGGTTCATATTTATGCCCGCGAGAAACGAGATGAAGTGGCGGTGTTGAGGTGCATCGGTTCTTCAGGCTGGCAGGCTTTCAACATCTTCTTTATTCAGGTTTTTGTGCTGGGAATTATTGGCAGTGTGCTTGGAGCTGCACTGGGAATGGGTATTCAGCAATTAGTGCCTCTTGTTTTTCAGGGAGCAATCCCTATTGAACTTCAATTTGGGATTTCATGGAGAGCGCTGGCAGAAGGTTTGATGCTGGGGGCAATCGTATCAGTGCTTTTTACCGTTTTACCGTTGGTAGCTGTGCGCTTTGTGCCTCCTCTCTCCGTATTGCGTGCAGACTTTGAGCCTGGCCGTATCTTTTCAAAAACGAAATATGTGGTGATAGGTCTCGTTGTGCTATTCCCCATATTGGCAGCATGGTACCAGACTAAAAGTATTATTTACGGAATCGCTTTTTCTTTGGGACTGGCGGTTGCGCTGGGTTGTCTTTCTGTGGTGGCGCTTGGTTTACTTACACTGGTAAGGAAATTTTTCCCTAAAAAGTCTGCTTTTATTTTCAGGCATGCTTTGTCGAATTTGTTTCGCCCCAACAACCAAACCCAGATGCTGATGGTAAGCATTGGTTTGGGAGCGTTTATTATTGCAACGCTCAATGTAATTCAATACAGTCTGCTGGATCAGGTAGAGTTTACTGGAAATGAAAACCAATCCAACACCATTCTTTTTGACATACAGCCTGCTCAGAAAGACGGAGTGGTGGATTTAATAAAATCTTATGAGCTGCCAGTGAACCAGGTGGTGCCCATTGTCACTTGTAGAATAAGTGAATTGAAAGGAAGGCAAATAAACACCTATCAAAAAGATACTACTGACAACATACCCAACTGGGCGCTCACACGCGAGTACCGGGTAACGTACCGAGACAGCCTTCATATAGCTGAAGAAATGCTGGAAGGAGAAATCCATCACTTAAAGAGTGGTCAACGTGATTCAGTATGGGTTACTATTTCCGAAGGCATGCAGGAGTCATTGGACGTTAAGGTTGGAGATTCCCTTGTTTTTGATGTACAAGGAGTGCCTATACCTGCCAAAATAAGTGGAATAAGAAAAGTAGAGTGGCCCAAAGATCCCCCTAACTTTATTTTTGTTTTCCCTAATGGTGTTTTGGAATATGCTCCGCAGATTTGGGTGGCTGCCACCCGCGTAAATGATCAGGAAGCTGCTAATCGTTTTACTCAGGAACTGGTGATGACATTTCCTAATGTGTCACTGATAGACTTACGGTTGATATTAAGTACTGTCAATGAACTGTTCGATAAGATTGGTACGGTTGTACGATTCCTTGCCTTGTTCAGTATCATCACAGGACTAGTAGTTTTGGCAGGGGCAGTGATGAATAGCAAGTTCGTTCGTATTAAAGAAAATATCTTATTGAGAACTATTGGAGCAAGAACAAAGCAGATTACCCAAATCACACTTATAGAGTACGGTTACCTTGGGTTATTCTCAGCCATAACCGGGATTCTGTTATCCTTGATATCAGGATGGTTCCTTACCAAGTTCTTTTTTCAAGTAAACTTTTCCTTCAATGCTTTGGATCTTGCTTACTTAGGTATTGCAGTGATGATGCTCACCGTATTTATAGGCTGGATTAATTCACGGGAAGTCATAAACACGCCTCCCTTGCAGGTGCTTCGAAAAGAGAATTGATCAAAAAAAATCCCGTTTTTTCCGCTACCAAATAGTCTTTTATGGTATATAGAAGGAAGTTAACTTAGGTTTAAATTTCGGAATGTTAAATAGAGCTGTTTTTCTACTGGGGTTATGTTTATCTACTGATCTTTTGGGTGGCAATCCTGGATTTATAGAGAACAAAAACCAGTGGTCTTGTGGAATCGATTTTGTAGCCAGTATACCTGGAGGCCATATGGTGTTGAGGCCAGGGCAGTTCAGCTATTCATTTATTGATTACGAAAAAATTAATGGATTACATGATCAATCACATACAGCATTCAATGAGATTAATCCTAATGAAAGTTACTCGGAAGCGATAGCGGGAAGGACCGTGAATGTTAACTTTTTAAATAGTAATCCAGACGCTGTACCCAAGGCATCCAATCGATACAAGGCCTACTACAATTATTTTCTAGGCAGTGATCCAACTCGTTGGGCATCCAAAGTGTATGCCTATGAAGAAATTACCTATGCATCATTATATAATGGGATTGACCTTAAACTCTTTACCCGGGGTCACAATATTAAATATGATTTTGTGGTATCGCCAGGCGCTGATCCTGATCAAATAAAAATTGTCTATGCAGGGGCTCGTTCACTTTTGGTGAAAGAGGGTGATCTCATTGTTGATGGTGAATTTGCGGAAATCATGGAGAAGAAGCCCATCGCCTACCAGTGGGTGAATGGCACACAACGATTTATTGCTGTTGACTATGCGCTAGCGAATAACCAATTGTCTTTTTATTTTCCTGATGGATACGATCCTTGCTATGAGTTAACAATTGATCCATTGATTATTTTTTCTACTTACTCCGGCTTCACGGCCGACAATTGGGGAAGTACCGCTACGCCTGGTGAAAATGGTAAACTTTATAGTGCAGGGGTAACGAATGAGACCACGTTTGGAGGGGACTTCCCAGCCTTCAATGCCGAGTCTCAGGCCGGACCTTTTCAGGTGAACTATGGAGGAGCCTATGATGTAGCTATTTTTAAATATGATTCAGCCGGGCAAGAGATGTTATATGCTTCATTTTTGGGTGGTTCCGATTCTGAAAGCCCACACAGTCTAATAGTAAATGAGGCGGACGAGTTAATTGTATTGGGCACCACCAGTTCATTTAATTATCCAACTACCTCGGGAGTCATTGATCCAACTTTTAATGGAGGAGGCGGAGTGACTGATCATGTGGTGAGATACAACAATGGGTCAGATATTTTTGTAGCTAAAATTAGCAAGGATGGGAGCCAATTATTGGCAAGTACTTTCTTGGGTGGATCAAATCTTGATGGCTTGAATCCATCCAATAGCCCCCTGGTGGTAAATTACGGAGATCAATTACGGGGAGATATCATTACTGACCAGCAGGGAGATATTTTTATCAGCACGGTCACTTCCTCGGTTGATTTTCCTGTTCAGAATAGTTTTAATACTACACATGGTGCGGGTGGTACGGATGCAGTGGTCATGAAACTCTCTTCAGATTTGACTCAGATTCTTTGGGGAGCATTTCTTGGAGGCAGTGGTATGGATGCCTCACATACTATTAAATTTGATTCGCAGGGAAATATTTTGGTGGCAGGCGGTACTGCAAGTGCGAATTTTCCTGCAACGGTAGGGTCTTACCAACAAACTTTGAGTGGCAATGTGGATGGTTGGATAGCAAAATTAAAAGCTGACGGATCGGGCATCATTACCGCCACTTATACAGGAACATCGTCTTTTGATCAGGTTTATTTTTTGGATTTGAACAGCAATGATGAAGTGTATGTGTACGGACAAACCTCAGGACCTTTTCCCGTGACACCGGGTGTATACAACAATCCGGGAAGCGGTCAGTTTTTGCAGAAGCTCAGTAGTGACCTTACCACTTTAAAATTTTCAACGGTGTTCGGCTCCGGCATCGGCATTCCCAATATTTCACCTACTGCATTTTTGGTCAATGATTGTAATAATATTTACATGACAGGATGGGGAGGTGTTGTGAACCAAAATACCTTTCACTGGAATAGCAATACATTGGGTATGCCAGTTAGTGGAGATGCTTTTCAATCTACAACCAGTGGATCAGACTTCTATTTCATGGTGTTAACGGAGGATGCTACAGAATTCCTGTATGGCACCTACATGGGAGGCAGCTTGTCACGGACTCATGTGGATGGGGGTACAAGTCGATTTGACAAAAGCGGAATCGTATATCATGCAGTCTGTTCAGGTTGCGCAGCGTTCAATGCCCAAAATCAATCTTCATCTGATTTTCCCACCACTGCCAACGCCTGGAGTAGAAACAACAATAGTCAGAACTGCAACAATGCGGCTTTCAAATTTGATCTTTCTTCCCTTAGGGCACGAATAGTCACTAACTCCATCAAATTGGATCAGCCAGGAATCAAAAAAATTTGCTATCCGGATAAAATTGTTTTTCAAAATCGAAGCACCGGTGGACAGTTTTACGAATGGGATTTTGGTGATGGAACAAGCGAAGTTAAAGCCGATACAGTTGCTATTGTACACCAATATCAAAAGGATGGTAATTATTTGGTGAAATTAAGAGCAGTGGATCAGGGAACCTGCGTGGGAGAAGACTTTGATTATGTAAACATTACTGTAAACAAAGCTAAAGGATGGGTAGGTGAAGACCAGACCATTTGCTTTGGGGCCGAAGTACAACTGCAAGCTGGCGGTGGTAGTCACTACGAATGGACGCGCACAACAAAGGACAGTTTGGTGTCGCAAGCGGCACAACCCTTCTTTTCTCCAAAGGACACCACAAGGTATTTTGTAAGCGTAACGGATGTCAATAACTGTGTGGTAAATGACACTGTTAATGTGAATGTGGTTCCAAGAATTGAACTTCAATTTGAATTTGAAAAAGTGGCTAATTGTATGGACAGGGCTTCCATTAAACTGCTAAACAATACCGCAACGGATGAGGAACAGTTTTTTGATTTAGGTGATGATCGATTAACTACAGAACGTCAGGTAACGCATACGTATGAAGCCGATGGAAACTATCGGATCAGGTTGGTGGGAAAAAGAGAGTTTTGTGTTTTTGAAGAGTCTGTCGAATTACCTTTCTTTACCATTCGGGTGCCTAATGTGATCACCCCTGGAAATACAGACGCCAACTCTGCGGGTAAGAATGATACCTTCAGAATCATTTACGGTGATTCAGAGGATAGCCCGACCACAACGGAAGCAGGTATAAGGGTATCGCTGGTGGTGTACAACAGGTGGGGTAAATTGGCTTATCAGAACAAGAATTATGATGATTCCTGGGCTGGTGAGGGATTGGAAGCGGGTACTTATTATTATGAAGCAGAAATAGAAAACGAACCAACATGCAAAGGATGGATACAAATTATTCGATGAACAAAATTACGCAGCGCGGATTGCTGTTTGCGCTCACTTTCATTTTTGTGCTTTCTTGCGGGAAGAAATCGGAGTCAGCAGATCAAAAGGAGTCAACTCAAAAAGTGATTTCCGAAACCGTTGGATTAGATGCATTTCAACAAAAATTGAATGCGGCCGAAAATCCTATCCTTTTAGATGTGCGCACGCCTGCAGAAGTAGCTGATGGTTACATCGAAGGCGCTACTAACATTGATTTCAATGCTGCAGATTTTCAATCTAAAATTGAGTCATTGGATAAAGACGCTACCTATTTTGTCTATTGTGCAGTAGGAGGGAGAAGCCGCAAAACAGCGGATCTGATGAAGGACCTTCAATTTAAGGCAGTTTACGATCTTGCCGGAGGCTTTGATGGATGGCGAAAAAAAGGGTTGCCGATCGCACAACCTGCCAATTAAACTTAGATTTCATTTAAATAGTCAGCAAGGCACTGGAGGAAATCTTCGATGTCTTGCTTGTGAAGATCACCAAGAACGGATAGTCGGAAAGTAGCCGTTTTGGCTCCCTTTCCGGGGTAAATGGTAAATCCTCTTTCGAACAAATAATCGTGCATGCCTTCAAAAGAATACTTTGGGTGAGAAGGTTCTTTAATCGCCAATAAAATTTTGGATTGCTGATGATCAGGTAATAAAAACTCGAAACTAAGTTTTTTTAATCCATCATAAAGCGTTTGATAATTTTCCTGATACCGCTTCCATCTTCCCGATTCAGTTTCCAGAAAATATTCATCAATGGCCTGACGCAGTGCATAGGCTACCTGCACTGGTGGCGTGAATTGCATTTGTCCGGTTTTTTCAAATCCGGTATACTGACTATAAATGTCAAAGTAGAAAGATCGCTTGGTGTCCTTTATTTTTTCTAATAGACTCTTTTTGAATAGGACGAACACAAGTCCAGGCATACCCTGAATACACTTGTTGGAAGAAGAGATGAGGTATTCAGCATTCCATTCTTTTACATGAATAGGAATACCAGCATAAGAACTCATACAATCTACAATCACTTCAGCATGATAGCGATGTGCCAAATCACAAATTTCCTGAACGGGATTGAGCATCCCTGTTGTGGTCTCATGATGCACCACAGCGAGGTGACTGATGTCTTTGTTATTCGCTAAAAGGGTTTCAATTTTTTCTAAGTCCGGATAGTCGCCATACTCCATCTGATAACGTACTACCTCAATGTTGAATGTTTCCGCCAGCTTAACCATGCGCGTTCCATACGCCCCGTTTTCAACAACCAGTAATTTTTTTCCTCTGGGAACAGCGGAGGTAATGGCAGCCTCCAAACCCCCCGTACCACTTGCCGTGAACATAACGGCTACATGGGTCTCTTCTCCATGTACAACTTTTACAAGGTCATCTTTAATGCCATCCAGCAGCTGTCCAAAATCTTTTTCTCTTGGACAAATATCTTCCACCACCATGGCTTCTTTCACCGACTGCGTGGTAGTTGCCGGTCCCGGGTTCAGTAATATTTTTCTGGAAATATTTTTCATGTATTCAAAAACGGGGGTTGGACCAAACCCAATACACTTTTAAAGCATTAAAGGTTTGGAATACAAGTAATAAAATTCTTGCCAAAAGATAAGTTGTGAAAATTAAAAAAGTAGCGTTGGTATCTATGGGCATGATGAATTGCAAGATAACAATAGCCCCGGAAACGACCAGGTCGGGGAATCGCTCTATGCCGTCTACCAAATGCCCTTTCATTATCAACCCAACGTAAAGGCTGGCATACAAGGTAATCAGTATGAATAATTGCATGACATTGAAAGTGTGCCCAACCAGGGTAGCTAACACGATAGTTCCTGTTATGAAAAACCAAACACCACTACCGCGTGATGGTGTTCTTTTAAACGTTGTTATAAATGTGCCTGTAGCGCCAATGGCAGAAAGTGCAAATAAAATTTCTATTAATCGAAAAGAACCGTAGACAGGCATGGTGAAGAATTGATGTACAGGACCAAAAGCGGCAACACCAATCAATAACAGCATTAACAGTACAGCTTCCAATGATCCCAGTTTTTCAAAAGTTAACCATCCTGTTTTGAATTGTTCATAGAAAACGGACATGTGTGCCAGATAGGAGGTGGTAAGTACAACAGTAGTGAGCAATGGATGATTAATCTCAAATACCATAAAAGCGGTGTAGAGAATAATACCGTTATTAAAAGCATCTAGATAATGATCACAAAATTCACCCAGGGCTGAACCTGTTTTTGTTTTTTTGGCCTGCATCCCATCGAGATGATCCCCTACAAGGTATAGAAATAAGCATCCTGCAACGATCAGCCTACTCCATGAGGTGTGGTAATTCAGCGATACGAAAAAGCCTATATAAACAAAAAGATTGGAAAAGAGAGTAATGATATTAGCTGGAATGCCCCAAGGAACGTAGGGGAGAAGGGGAGCGACAAACCATTTTTTAAAATCAGGGGTGAGCAATGAAAAATCACGGCATCGATACGAATATTCCCTCATATTCTAAGTCAGGCAGCTAGTACTAACAATCCCGAAAGTTAACGACTTAATCACTCTAATATTAATTCCCGATAAATTAATCGTTATTTTTGCGACCGTTTACGCTTACCCTATCTGGAATGAAGAAAACCTCTCAATTAAAATCGCTGATTACCTCCAAAGACCTGACTTTTCTCATGGAGGCACACAATGGTTTATCTGCCAAGATTGTAGAAGAAGCTGGTTTTGCGGGCATTTGGGGTAGCGGCCTTTCTATTTCCGCTGCTTTGGGGGTTCGCGACAACAATGAAGCCTCCTGGACTCAGGTACTCGATGTGCTGGAGTTCATGAGCGATGCCGTTCGAATCCCTATCCTGCTGGATGGAGACACTGGATATGGCAATTTTAATAACATGCGCAGGTTAGTGCGCAAATTGGAACAACGCGATATCGCAGGGGTATGCATTGAAGACAAACTTTTCCCCAAAACCAATTCATTCATCGGTGGAGAGAGTCAGCCGCTGGCAGATATGGACGAGTTTTGCGGTAAGATCAAGGCAGCCAAAGACACACAAAGCGACAAAGATTTTATGGTCGTAGCCAGGCTGGAGGCTTTTATAGCTGGCTGGGGATTGGATGAAGCATTGCGCAGGGCAGAGGCTTATCACAAAGCTGGTGCTGATGCCATTCTGTGCCATAGCAAGAAGGCTGATTCTTCAGACATCGATGCATTTATGAAAGAGTGGGCCAATCGCGGTCCGGTTGTGATCGTACCTACCAAATATTACTCAGTACCCACCGAACATTTTCAGGACTTAGGTGTAAATACCATCATTTGGGCCAATCACAATATCAGAAGTGCCGTAAAGATAATGCAGGAGACTACCAAGCGGATTTTTGAAGACCAATCCCTTATCAATGTCGAGAGCAAAGTGGTAAGCGTAAGTGAAATATTCCGTTTGCAGGGTGCTGACGAACTCAAAGAAGCTGAAAAGAAATACCTGCCTACTTCTGGTAAAAAAGTTAATAACATCATTCTGGCAGCAAGCCAGGGATCTTTGGGGGAGCTTACCAAAGAAACACCTAAAACCTTGCTTGAAGTAAACGGCAAATCCTTGTTGTCAACACAGATTGATGAATTTAACCAGGTAGGCATTAAGGACATAACCGTTGTGCGTGGTTTTGCTAAAGACAAAATCAAACTTGGAAATATTCAGACAAGGGACAACGATATTTTTGCGGATACCAAAGAGTTGTACTCCTTGTATCTGGCCAAAGATCAAATCAAGGAGAATACAGTAGTAAGCTATGGGGATATCATTTTCAAAAAGTTTGTGTTGAACGAACTGTTGAATGACAATAACAATATCACAATCATTGTTGATGCTGATTGTGATTTGAAAGGAAAAGACAAGGATTTTGTACATGCATCTGAGCGTTATAATCGGGTAAATTATCAGGGAATAGCCAGTTTCAAACACATGTCCTCGGAGATGAAGCCTGAAGAAATATTTGGAGAATTTATCGGGTTATGGAAAGTCAATAAAAAGGGAAGTGAAATCGTGCGTACCGCATTAGAGACGCTTTCAAAATCATCGGATTTCAAAAAAATGACTTGTTCAGATTTGTTCAATGAAATAGCGAAGGAAAACACCATTGCTGTAAAGTACATCCGAGGTGCCTGGTTGGATGTAGATACGCTGGTTGATTTTCAAAATGCCGGTAAACTGCGTTTGTAATGATAGCAACACAACAATTTGGAAACGAACTGAAGAAGCTGGGATATGATTTCTATTCCGGTGTTCCTTGTTCATTCCTGAAATACTTAATCAACTATGCAATCAACGAGTGCGATTATGTGATGGCCGCCAATGAAGGTGATGCTGTAGCGATCGCATCGGGTGCCTATCTGGGGGGTAAAAAATCAGTGGTGCTGATGCAAAACTCGGGTCTTACCAATGCCACCTCGCCACTCACTTCTCTCAATTATACCTTTCAGCTTCCTGTTTTAGGGTTTGTGAGTTTAAGAGGTGAAGAGGGATTGGGAGACGAGCCGCAGCACGAGTTGATGGGACAGATTACAGAGAAGATGTTGAAGTTGATGAAGGTAAAGTGGGCCTATCTTTCTGATGATTTCGAGACCGCTAAAAAGCAGCTCAAGAAGGCGGACAAGCACATCGCCAAAAAAGAGACCTTCTTTTTTGTTGTGAAGAAAAACACTTTCGATGAAGTGAAATTGAAGGAGCAACAACTCAAGACGATACAGAATAAAGTCAAGACAAAGACCCCTACCAAATCTGAGCTCCCTACTCGAAGAGAGACATTAAAAACATTAACGGATCTATCAGACAATAATACTGTGCTGCTGGCGACCACCGGAAAAACAGGGCGAGAATTGTTTGAAGTGGCCGATAAACCGAACCATCTGTATATGGTGGGTTCAATGGGGTGCATCAGTTCGCTTGGATTAGGTCTCGCACTCTCCAGGCCCGATAAAAAAATTATAGTGATCGATGGAGATGGTGCTGCGATTATGCGCATGGGTTCATTCACAACCAACGCTTACTATCAACCACCCAACCTTCTTCACATTCTCTTGGATAACAACACCCATGACTCTACAGGAGGCCAGGCCACTGTTTCACATAATATTGATTTTGTTGATCAGGCCGCATCTGTTTGCTACCCAACGGCCATTCGCGTAGGCAGCCTTGATGAATTGACCAAAGTGGTGGTAAAATGGCAAATGAATGGCGGATTGACTTTTGTTTATTTGAAAATTGCCAAAGGCTCATCCAAAGACCTGGGCAGACCTACCATGAAACCTCATGAGGTAAAATCAAGATTAATGAAGTTCATTACCTCATGACCACTTCTGTGCACACCGCAGTGATATTGGCGGCTGGGCTGGGCAGCCGATTGGGAGATTTAAAAGAAAACAAACCAAAAGCCTTTGTGAAGGTTGGCGGCCAATCATTGATTGACCGGTCTGTTCAATCTCTGATAAAGAAGGGCATCACCAATATCATAATAGGTACAGGGTACCTGAGCGAACAATTTGATGCGCTCGCCAAAGATTATCCGCAAATCAAAACCTGCAGGAATAAAGACTATGATAAAACGGGAAGTATGTATACGCTATACCTGCTTCGGGAACTTATCACGGCTCCTTTCCTTTTGTTGGAAGGAGATTTGTTGTATGAACCAGCAGCGTTGAGCTATCTACTTGAAGATGAAACGGAGAATATCATTTTAGCCAGCGATGCGACCCACTCGGGAGACGAAGTTTTTATTCAATCCAATACTTCGGGGTTTTTGGAGCAGATGAATAAGGATAAGAATAAGTTAAGTAATATTTCTGGTGAACTGGTTGGGATCAGCAAATTGTCAAAAGAGACACTGACACAGATGTGTGAATTTGCGGAAACGCAATATGCACAAAACCAGTATGCCATTCACTATGAAGATACCATGGTAGGGGTTGCCAAGTCAGTGAATTTATTTGTTAAAGTGGTGAAGGATATGGCCTGGTGTGAAATCGATGATCCTTCTCACTTTCAAAGGGCTGTATCGGAAGTGTATCCCAAAATTTTGAAACGATCTTAAGTCACAATGAAGCAGAGGGTAAAAATTTTTGTTACTGGGTTTATTGCATGGATTATTTATTTCCTGATCGCCCGTGGTTTCTTTATGCTTTATCAATGGGATAGCACTGTTCAACTTGGTCTTACGGATACTTTCCTTGCGTTTACTCATGGTGTACGTATGGACATGGCAATGGCTGGATACCTATCCCTATTACCGGGTCTCATGCTTGCACTGCTTTTCTTTCTTAGTGGCAAAACCATTTGGAAAATTTGGTTTCCGTATCACGTTCTTTTAATGGCGCTAACCACATTTATTGTGGTATTGGATGCGGAACTTTATGTGCACTGGGGATTTCGCCTCGATGCAACACCGATTTTGTATTTTGGTAAAGAAGCCGCCAGTTCAGGGGATTTGTGGAAGTCAGTTTTATTGGTCTTATTATGGCTGCTGGCTACGGTTGGTTTGAGTTACCTCACCTATATTATTTTTAAACCCAAATTTGAAGCGCTACAAAAATCATCATGGGTTTCATTGCCGTCATTATTGGGTGCAACTATCCTTCTGATACTCCCAATACGAGGTAGTCTTGGAGTAGCGCCCATGAATACTGGATTTGTGTACTTTCACAATAGCAACCTGTATGCGAATCATGCGGCAGTGAATGTGGTGTGGAATTTTGGCTATGCCGTACAAAAAATGAATAAGCTTCGTTATCCAGATAATTTTTTTGATCGGGAACAGACGGATGCCTACTTCAGTGCCATGTTTCCTCCTTTTGACTCCACACAATACATATTGAACACGAAACGACCCAATGTTATTTTGATAGCATTGGAAAGTTACACATTCCGATTTATTGAACCGTTAGGTGGTTTGCCAAACATTACCCCCCGCATCAATGAATTGGTAAAAGAAGGGATTCTCTTCAATAACTTTTACTCCAGTGGCGATCGAACCGATAAGGGAATTGTATCTATCCTCAATGGATACCCGTCTCAGCCACAAACTTCAATCATCAAAGACCCAAAGAAAACAAAATCATTGCCCTACCTGAATCAATCTTTCAAGAAGGCCGGGTATCGTACTGAGTTTTCCTATGGATACAATATAGACTATTCCAATTTCAGGTCTTATTTAATCAATGCCGGATTTGATCACATTACCCATAGCATGGATTTTCCACAGGAGCTTAATACCAGCAAGTGGGGTGTACATGACCACTACGTGTTCGAAAGAGTATTTGAGGAGGCGGAAAAATGTAAGGAACCATTTTTTAAAGTAATGATGACGCAGAGTAGTCATGAACCGTTTGATGTACCAATGAAAACGGTTATTGAAGGAGAGGACGTGGTAAACAGATTTCTTAACTCAGCCAATTATACTGATAAATCGCTTGGGGAATTTATTGATAAGGCAAAGCAAACGGATTGGTGGAAAAACACCTTGATTGTAATCACCGCAGATCATGGTCACCCCAGCCCCGATAATCAAGGACTTCAAAATCCGAGACGATTTAAGATTCCAATGATCTGGTTAGGAGGTGCCCTGAGTGTAAGGGATACAGTTGTGAGCACACTAGGTTGTCATGCTGACATTGCCAATACTATTTTAGGCCAGGTAGACCTGAGAGACCGTTCGTTTTCATTTAGTCACGACCTCTTTGACAAATCTTATGTCAATCCTTTTGCTGTATTTGTCTATAACAATGGCTACGGTTTTAAAACGGATAGCACCTTAAGTGTTTTTGATACGATTGGTAAGACTTACATCAGTGAGGAGGGTAATCCATCACAATATGAAAAGGATCTGGGTAAGGCTTATATGCAAAAGCTCTATTGGGATTTTAATTCGCGCTGATTGTGTTCTTTCCATTTTACAAATAACCGGTGGGACATGAAGTATATAATAAGTCCAAGTGGAATTGACGCTACTGCCCACACACCCACACCCAATGAGAGGGCAAGTCCAACTTGTTTAAATTCACCCCAAAAGTTGTTTGAAAACCTGTTCATGAGTTCACTTAAAGCATAGGGCATAGGATTGACCCCAAACAAGAATGTGCCCAGCTTGATAAAGGGAATAATCAGAATAAGTTGTAGCGGGTACACAAAATAATGCACCAGTTGCAGCATCACAATATTGATCCTGAATATTGCGGCCACGGCAAAACAAAGAAAAGTTGTAACTCCCCATATAGGAAGTATGCCCACCACTACACCCAGTGCACAGGTAAGTGCCAGCTTTTCTGGTGAAGTGCCCTGTTTAAGGAACTCGACAAGCCGGCTCCATAGTCTTTTCCAAAGCGAACGCAATAAATTAAATATTAAATATACCCTACAGCCCAATATGATACATAGCCCACTGTCTCCTTGATCAGATGTTGCCACGTAAGCAGTGCCTCTACTTTTGGAATAAACAATACATCGAAAGTATAAGTGCGCGGTCGTGATAGAAAATCTGCACTAAATGAGTCGATGGGCCACCCAACTTTTCTAAAGCAACCTTCCGATCTGCGCATATGATAGCCCGAAGTGATCAGCAGGCATTCGCTGGGTAGTGCTTTACCCTCTAGTATTTTAGCAACTTCTTCCGCGGATTCATGTGTGTTTCTGGAATCGCTTTCAATAACAATGTCGGCAGGATTGACCCCCATCATCACCATGGCATCTGCCAAATCATTTGCTTCTCGTTCACCAATGTCAAGCAATCTGCCACTACCCCCGGAAACAAGAATTTTACGGATGAACCCCATTTTGTACAATTGTACCGTGTGGTAAACGCGATCTGCTCCCCGACTAAAATAAACACGATCATTGGGCTCCATACCTGCTTTAGCTACCCCACTTAAAAGAATGCCCCAGGTATATTTTTTCTTTATATCCTTGAAGGGAGTTGCCGGTACTTCCCAGGCAGCCATCAGTTCGTTGGCAATAAATTCATTAGAGAAAAGGAGTAGTAAGGCCAATCCTGAAGCAAAGCACCACTTCTTCCATTTACTTCTTCGGAGCAATACCGAAATCACAAGAAGTATTGTGACGATGACCAATGGCATCATCAGGTAATTAAGTGTTTTGGATAAAAAGAAGAACATGTAATTACATTCGCTTTGGAAGCGGATTTGAAATGTTACCTAATCCATCAACAATTTTTCTCAAGATTTCATAATACAGGGCAATACTAAGCAAAATAGTCATAGACCATATTACGCCTAAATTAAATTGGAGTGTATCAATATTTTGATTTAAAAAATGCTTCGAAGGCATGTAAAACTGAGCATTGAAATCCACCAGGTGCGCTGGATCAGGGTCTTTATAGATGGGAAATATTTTCTGCACCAGTCTATTTCCGCTTCTCACAATGCGGTGTTGCTCGGTGGTGTTTTTTACCAGTTCAGCGATGGCTTCATTTTGGTAGGTCTCTTTGAATTTTTCAAATTCCTTTTCACCCTCAGCTGTTTTGGTTGCGTTGCGGATGATTGCATCCCGTTTTTTGTCCGCAGCATTGTATCGGTTGACGTAGTACTTGCCCAATGTCTCTAAAAACTTCTTTGTGATTGGATAAAGACTTGAATCGTATTGATCGAGATAAAGGCGTTCAACCTCAGTAAAATTTTCTCGGCCTACCTCATCCAACTCACTATTAATTTCGTTTCTAAGCAAAGCCAGGTTATCGCTTACCTGCTTTCGAATGCCTTCTTCTTTACTTGTATAATGAATGTTTACAAAGTCCAGTTGAGATTCTAACGCGGGCAAATAATAAATTTTCTTATAATCCGATTCTGCCATGTGTTTGTCATACATATAGAATTTCTTTTCAAATTTATTTTCTTTGAATTGCGCTACCATGGCAGCCTCAAAAGCCCATCGCGATGCCATCATGTCGCCCACTACAGGAACGGTCTCGGTATTACCTATAATGGGATTGAGTTTGTCAAATTTTACGACTACACCACTCAGGATAAGCTGAGGTATTAGTAGGATGGGAATAAGGATATAGATGGTGATCGCTGAATTGAAAGCTGAGGAAATATTTAGTCCCAGGAGATTGGCAAAGCAGGAGGTGGTAAATAAAACAGCCCAATGAATGAATAGCATTCCCTTAATCTCCAATATGTAGTTACCCACCAGTACGAACAATAATGTTTGAAAGGCTGAAATGAGAAATAAAATCCCAATTTTAGAAACGATATAACTGCTCCGGCTCAAATGAAGGAAAGATTCTCTTTTAAGAATTTTTCTATCCCTTATGATTTCTTCTGCGCTCACGGTAAGCCCCATAAAGAGAGCCACAATGACGCTCATAAAAAAATAAGCAGGCATATTGGGGTTTTTACTAAATACATAATCCAATTTAAACGGATCATCAGCATTATAATACCTTACAATAAAGGCCAGGATAAAGGCGAGCAACGGTGCTTCAAGAATATTGATGAGCATGTATTGCCTGTTACTTAATTTGGAAAGCATATCCCTGAGTGAGAATAGTCTCACTTGTTTTAACCAGCCAGGAATATTCAATGAGCTATGCGGTACTTCCTTTGATGTAGCTACTTTTTCAATTTTGATATTCTCCTTGAATTTTTTCTCCCATTGTTCCGGTGAAAACTTTCTTTCACTGGTGAAATTGCCATACTCATTAATAACGCGGGTTTCAATGATGTTAAAAATCTGTTCTGGGTTTACATTGCCGCAAGAAATACACTCGCCCTGATCACTGTTAATAAGGTTGATGCTTCTTTTAAAATAAGTGACCGCATCCACAGGATTGCCATAATAGATTTGATAGCCTCCTGTATCCAATACTACCAGCTTATCAAACATTTTGAAGATATCTGAAGAGGGCTGATGAATAACTGCAAAAACCAGTTTGCCTTTGAGGGATAATTCCTTCAACAAGTCAATGATATTTTCGGAGTCCCTGGAGGATAGGCCAGAGGTTGGCTCGTCACAGAAAAGAACAGTGGGCTCTCGCAGAAGTTCAAGGCCAATGTTGAGTCTTTTTCTTTGACCACCGCTGATGGTTTTTCTAAGCGGTGAGCCTACCGTGAGGTCCTTGGTTTCAATAAGCCCCAGATCTTCAAGGGTATTCATCACCAATTTATAAATCTGTTTTTCTGAAAGCTGACTAAAACACAGCTTGGCTGCAAAATACAGGTTCTCGTATACAGTAAGATCCTCAATCAGCAAATCGTCTTGAGGTACAAATCCGATGACACCTTCTATGTCTTTTGAATTGCGATGGATATCAATTCCATTGATCAAAACCTGACCTGCTGATGGTTTTTCAGTTCCATTTAGCACGTGCAACAGGGTAGACTTTCCGGCACCACTGGCGCCCATCAGGGCAACGAGCTTTCCGGATTCTTCATAGACATTTACATTTCTTAAACCCAGTTTTCCGTTTTTAAACTGATAGGAGATGTTGCGCGCTTCAAAACTAAGCCGCTTGCCATCACCCAATTGTTTAAACTGCGCCAGCACATCTCCATAATAAATAGGAGTAATATTTTTCCACCGGATGGTACTGCCAGTTGCCAGTACATTGATGCTTCCTGATTTTTGAGGTACCCCATTGAGAAACACATCAGAATTTCCAATGTATTCAAAGAAGTAAGTGTCAGTGCTTTTAATGTGCAGCACTGCCACAAAGCCATTCAGTTCAGGACGATAAAGATGTTTACACTTGCCATAAGTTTTATCACTGCTGTCAACTACAAGGATGTCTTCGTCATCCATTTTTTCAGGAGACTTGGCAAGTAGAAATTTGGTGATCAATTCAATAATAGATTGATCAATATTCAGAGCAGCTCCAATTGATTTGGCAAGGTAGTCTTCTCTCGAGGAGATAGCACCATCTACCAAAACTACGCTCATCAACTCCACCATAATTACCATTTTTTGCTTTTGTGCTATCTCTTTGTTAATGGATTCGCACATAGAAGCAATGGTTTTTGCCTCTTCGCTGGGTGACATGTGGTCTGAGAGTTGATCAGAGTACTGATCAAATAATTTGAGTTTGCTCTCCACCGCATTCATGCTGAGGTGGTCAGCGAGGAAAGATTTGATATGATCTCGTTCCTGAGTGGTTACAAGGTCTTCTTTGGCAACCAATGCAAACAGTCGGATAATGGCCTTGAGAACGGGTTCACTCATAAAACGGTAATTTTTGAATCAGCTAAATATACTAAACGATGTAGTACTGAGGACAAAAAAAAAGGATTGGTTATGCCAATCCTTTTTTCTGTAATATTATCGGTACTATCCAGTGATCGATTTCCTGAGTTTCTCTACAATGGATGTAATCTCTGCCAGGTTCTTATCGGTTAATACCAGATCTGCCCTGTTGTTTTTGATCTGCTCTTCAATGTTTAACGCACGGTAGCTTGCCTTCAGTGCTGTTAAATCATTCACAATTCCGCCTACTGGCTCTGTTTGTTCAATACTGCCCAACATCTTTAACAACTCATCAACCGATTTTTCCTGCTCAAGGATAACACGCATCAATGGAGTAAGGATAAGGTTTCTTGAATCATCAGGAAGAATATTTTTAGGGTAGCTTTTGATTAGCCCTGTAGAAATGTAAAGACCTTCCACAAAACTACCTGTAAGGATCAAAGCTGCCAGCTTATTCCTGCTATCATCCTTCAAATAGGCGTCTGTTTTTTGGATAGATCGGTTAAGGATGATAGCCAATGAATCTTTGTTTCCAATATTGGATTCGAAGCTCTTTAATACACTCACGTCAAAGGAGCCAATTACTCCCAGATTGTCCGCTAGCCTTTTGCAGGCATTGAGATAATCAATGGCTTCCTGAGTTTTACCATAAGAACTCAGGTATCCAATGTCAGCAGCATAAACACCCAGATTAAGTGCCGCTTTGTCGCTGATAGTGCTGTACTGATCAGCCTTTTGTTTGCTGTTAATAAGACTTTGGTTGTATTCAGCACCCGTGGCCTCTAACAAATAGGGGATTTCAGAAGGTGAAGGGATATTATAAACCACATCCTGAATCTGCTCCTGAAGAGATTCTTCTGCTTTTTTAAATTCATCAGAATTGTTGTTCTCCTCTTTAGAGGATGACCCACAGGACCACAGTCCGAAGGTCAGTAAAACAAGCAGAGTAAGGGCGTTAAGGCGAGTGAATTTCATCTGTAATTTTTGGTTTAGAACCCAATTTTAACACATTTTTCATTAAGGGAAAATGGTATCGTGTAAAAGTTTGACCCTTTAAATGATAAACTGAAGATTATGGCAGGTGGCTGGTAAGTGAATAGTAGTGGGCCCTGCTGGGATCGAACCAGCGACCACCTGATTATGAGTCAGGTGCTCTAACCATCTGAGCTAAGGGCCCTTCCCTTTGAAAGAGGGTGCAATTTTAAGGATTTGGCGGATGATTTCACAATCTAAACTCAAGGATTGTACTTTGCTAATAATCTTTCGGTCATTTCAGGGAAGGCTTTTAGGTTTTCGATGTACTTTTTGCTTTTCATCCTCTTGATATGTGCTTCAATACTTCGGGCCTGATTTATGGAATTACATTCGATGGTTATGAATAGATGCCAATCATTAGTGCTGGCTGTGAACTTGTTGGATCCATAGAAAGCTTGATTGTGTTTCTCCAGCCTTTCCTTTGTGGTCAATTGAGTAGATCCCACATAATACTTATTCAAAGATGGGCTATGTAGGATGTAACAGGCTGACATATGCCTACTGCACTTTTTGGGGAAGGTGCTCAAACCTCCCGATAGCTATCGGGAGAGCTAAGGGCCCTTCCCTTTGAAAGAGGGTGCAATTTTAAGGATTTGGCGGATGATTTCACAATCTAAACTCAAGGATTGTACTTTGCTAATAATCTTTCGGTCATTTCAGGGAAGGCTTTTAGGTTTTCGATGTACTTTTTGCTTTTCATCCTCTTGATATGTGCTTCAATACTTCGGGCCTGATTTATGGAATTACATTCGATGGTTATGAATAGATGCCAATCATTAGTGCTGGCTGTGAACTTGTTGGATCCATAGAAAGCTTGATTGTGTTTCTCCAGCCTTTCCTTTGTGGTCAATTGAGTAGATCCCACATAATACTTATTCAAAGATGGGCTATGTAGGATGTAACAGGCTGACATATGCCTACTGCACTTTTTGGGGAAGGTGCTCAAACCTCCCGATAGCTATCGGGAGAGCTAAGGGCCCTTCCCTTTGAAAGAGGGTGCAATTTTAAGGATTTGGCGGATGATTTCACAATCTAAACTCAAGGATTGTACTTTGCTAATAATCTTTCGGTCATTTCAGGGAAGGCTTTTAGGTTTTCGATGTACTTTTTGCTTTTCATCCTCTTGATATGTGCTTCAATACTTCGGGCCTGATTTATGGAATTGAATTCGGTTAGTTCCCGATAAGTATGCCATTTTTTCAATAAAATTTTTCAGCCTTGGCGGTGTATTAATACCTTACTTGCCTTAGAATAGCCTTGGATACTGAATTCAGGGAACATAATTGGGCAGTTTTAGATTAGCGGATCTCAGTCAATATACCATCTACCACGGATTTATTCTTTCCTTTTCCCTTGCCATCTTGCCTGTCTATTCCGATGGTTATGGTTAAATTCATCTTGCTGCTTCTCCTCCTCGCACCGGTTTCCGTCTATGCTCAAGAAATCCCGCGACATCCTAATCAAATAGTTGATGGAGCAAAACAGGGTTTGTGGACAGTTTTGGTTGACAAGGATTGGAAACCGGTCACTTCACTCGTTCAGGCAACCTATTATAGAATCATTGAATATCATCAAGGGAAGCCAAAAGGTACTGTCCGCGATTATTTTAGAGATGGTAGGTTGCAATGGCAAGGGCAATTACTGAGTGAAAACCCGGATGTAAATGATGGTCTCTGTATTTGGTACAATGCCGATGGAAGTAAGAAAGAAGAGTTTACCTATAAGAATGGAATCAAAGATGGAGCGGCAGTTTATTATTGGCAAGGAAAAAAATATTCAGAAGGAACATTTTCAAATGATAAGCTCAATACTGATTGGGTATATTACGGAAACGATTACACCAGCTACTATAAAACTGCCTTACAAAGTAGCTCGAAGGGTGAATTTGAAAAGGCAGTAGCAAACTTCTTAAAAGCAAAGCCATTGGCCACGCAGGAGCATGGAAGTGCTTCTTCGCAGTATATCAATGTGGTGTGGAACCTTACGTTTGCTTACCAGAGTTGGGATAAGCCCACTGAAATGATTTCCTCCTGGCGAGAAACAATGAGGGCTTGCAACCAAAGTAAAAGAGTGGACGATCGGGTAATCGCTCAATATACAGAAGGTCTTGCCTCGTGGTTGAATAAAAAAGATTTGAAGAAAGAGGCTAATGAATTGTTTCTTTTCGCGGCCCGTATAAGAGAGACTAAAAGTATTGATGAAAATTTTCAACTCTACTGGGATTGGAAATTCATCTTAGATAATAAAAGAAGTCTTGGGCAATATGATTCTATCCATTTCCTATATGAGAAGATTACAGCCGCAGTACCACTTGCCGATAACGGTAATGCAGGCGCACTTCGTGACTGGGTAGCCTTTGTGATTAGTAGAAACCAGTCGGAGCGGTACCCTGATTTAGAAAAAAGATGCGAAGCATTTTTACGGACAAAAGAAGATCAACGAGATGGTGCTTTTGCAGAAGTAGCTATTGCTTATGGTAGGCTGCTTGCGGAGGCGGGACAAACGGAGCGGGCATTAAAAAGTCTAGCGGAGGCAAGAACTATCTATCAAAAAAGCAATGAAACTTTTACAGGATGGATGCGCACCATGCGCTATATGCTGGAGACCTATAACAAGTCCAAGAAGATTGATCCATCAGCAAGAGAAATTCTTGTAGTATTTGAAGCCAATAATGAGAAGATCCATGACCAGTGGGAAACTTACGCCTCCAACCTGGAAACGATTGCGACTACCTATACTTTAATGAAGGAGTACGACAAAGCAGAGGAACTGGTGGTGAAGATGATGTACATCATGGAGCGAAATTCGGGGAAGAATACAAATGACTATAAAAACCTAGAAGTAGTGTTACGCGCTTTGGTGGAGCAGACAGGCCATACTGAAAAGTTAAATGGTTCGGCTTTACTGTCTGCAGCCGATGAGCAAAGGGTATTAAAAACTTTGGGAGTAGAAGAGGGAGATATCGAAAAACTGGGAGCATACTTGGCTGCCAACGACTACCTCAATGCAATTAAAGTGTTTGAGAAGAGCGCATCGGTTATTGGCAACTTTTATAGGTCAAGAAATGAGTATAGCGCCTATGTATTGATGAATCTCGGTATGGCACACAGCTATCGGGAGATAGGTAATCTGGCTCGCTCTTTCCAAATGCTGAACGAGGCACATGCTATCAGTAAACAAAACTTAAAACCTGAAGATGATGCAAATATCATCGTACTAATGAGTATGGGGGAGTTTTACCAACTTAATGGGTCCCCAAAAGACGCCTCTAACTATTATTCGGAAGCCCTTGTCGTACTCGATGAATCGCGTACCGAAGAAAACAAAAAGGCGAATGATGAAATGTATTACAACATCGCTTCACGGTTGGCTAGTACCTATGCCACCATGGGGTATTACAGCGATGCTGAAGAAATTTATTTTGATGTGCTCGATTATAAAGCGAAAGCGAATGGTGTGAACAGTGAATTATATGCGATTCAGAAAACAGCTTTGGCTTCGCTCTATTATCAGATGCAACTGTTTTCTCTGGCCGAAAAGATGTACCTGGAGGCTGAGCAAATACTAAGTTTAAAAGGAAACGACTATCCAGCCTATATTGATTTGCTCAATCGGATGGCGGTAAATTATCAAGTGCGAGGTAACTACCAAAAAGCTGAAGTTATTTTTAATGGGCTGAAGGAAGTGTATGCGCGGACCCTGGGCAAACAAAGTGCGAGTTATGAAAACGTATTGGGTAACCTTGGTCTGATGTATTACCATCAGGGAAATTTTGACAAGGCTAAAGCTACGTATGATGAATCGAATGAGCGGTTACTTACCCGCATCGATAATTTCTTTTCGTCCTTATCAGAAGAGGATAAAACTAATTTTTACAATTCCGTCAAAGTTCATTTTAATACCTATTACGCCTTTGTAGTTGCAAATGCTTCTGAGCATCCACAAGAGTTGGGTAATATGTATTCGCAGGCCTTGCTTACGAAGGGATTATTGTTTCGTTCAAGCAATAGGATGAGGCAATCTATTCTGGCAAGTAATGATGAACAGCTCAAAGCAGACTATGCACAGTGGCAAGCCAATAAAGAAAAATTGGTAAAAGCATATCAGATGAGCGATGGTGAGAAAAAAAATTCAGGCATCGATGTAGATAAGTTGGAGAATGAAGCCATACAGCTTGAGCGTGCTTTATCTAAAAAATCGCAACAGTTTGGCGAGTTGTTAACAGCGCGGCCTACCTGGAGGGAGGTGCAACAGCAATTGAGAGAAGGTGAGGCAGCTGTAGAGATTATTCGGGTTTGGGAATCGAAACCTGATTATGAGTTTCAATATATTGGAAAAGGGTTGACCTACGATACACTTGGAGAGCAAGGTTTTGCCAGGGTGGCAGAATTGCTTTCAGATAGAACTCCGGCAGCAAAAGCAGGCGTTGCTGAGCGTGATGTGATGTTGGCTATCAATGGAAAATCAACCAAAGGACTAACATTAAAACAAATTGGCGCGTTGTTGGCTGTTGACCCCGCAGTAATTAAGCTGAAGAAAGAAGCAACAAAGGCAACTACGTACGAGGTAAAACTCTATGCTGACTCAGTGTTTAAAAGAATATACGTGCGTCAAACTGTGTATGCGGCTTTGGTAATCACCAAAGAAACAGTGGATCATCCCAAACTGGTTCGGCTTCACAATGGAGAGCAATTGGAAGGGCGCTACCTGAAGTATTATCGTAACGCCATCCAATCTAAATTAAGTGATGAACTATCATACGATCAATTTTGGAAACCTATTCAACTGGCATGTGGCAACGCTAAAACTGTTTATGTTTCCCCTGATGGTGTTTACAACATGATTAACATTAATACACTGTTTAATCCGCAAACGGAGAAATACGTTATTGATGAGCAAGCCATACAATTAGTAGCCAACACCAGCGACTTACTAGTGCCCGCGCCTGTTAGCCGAGCTGGAGCAGCCCTGCTCATTGGATTCCCTGACTATAACCAACAAACAGAAACAACTACAAGTAATGAAACTACCAACTATTCCCTGCTAAAGAGTGATACGACACAACGCTTTATGAATGGAAGTACGGTAACTGAACTTCCAGGAACACAAATTGAAATTAATAGCATAGAAGCCATTCTGAAAACACAAAAAGTAGACGTGGAGAAGTGGTTGTTCAGCAAGGCAACAGAAGAAAACATCAAGAAAATTCATTCGCCTAAAATTCTTCACATTGCCACACACGGATTTTTTATGAGTGAAGGGGTGGGAGAAGGGGATCGGTCGTGGGCAGGGATGGATATCGCAGCCTTCAATAAGAATCCGTTATTCCGTTCCGGATTACTATTGGCGGGCGCTGGAAAATCTATTGCCACAGGAAAAGCACTAGCCTCAGGTGAGGATGGAATATTCACTGCCTATGAAGCGATGAACCTGGATTTACAAAACACAGATCTTGTGGTGATGTCTGCTTGCGAGACAGGCTTGGGTACTGTTGAAAGTGGAGAGGGCGTTTATGGATTACCCCGTGCATTTCGTTCGGCCGGTGCTCACAGTGTATTAATGTCACTCTGGAAGGTTGATGATAGGGCTACACAGGAATTGATGACTGAATTTTATAAGAAATGGCAACAAAGTAATAAACAAGTCACGTTTCGTCAGGCGCAACAACTAATCCGTCAGAAGTTTGATCATCCCTTTTATTGGGGTGCTTTTGTCATGATCGGTGATTAACTTATTGTTAGATGTCTAATTGATAGCTCTTTTACGAGGATTGATCTTGGAAACAGTTTTTTTTGATCATTCCGGGATAATTGATCAAGTGTTTTGAATTGCTAAGTTACCTAAGGGCCTGGAATAGAAGTGGTGAATAATTGAATGATTTTCGTAACTATGTCGTTTTAATTTTTAATGGTCAAAAAGTGACAGGCAGAGATTTTAAAAATATCATTTTCGATTTAGGAGGGGTAATCATTAATTTGGATGAAAGGAAGACGGTAGAGAGATTCGCCCAGGTTTCAAACCTACCTCTGGCCAAAGTTCAGCAACACATTTTAAGTTTTGATAGGTACAAGCATTTTGAGAAAGGGCTCATATCAGCAGAGGAATTCAGAGAAGCATTGAGGAGTGAATGGAAGGTGAGCGCTTCTGATGATGTAATTGATGAATGCATGAATGCCATGTTGCTGGATATCCCACAGGAGGGAATTAGTCTTTTAGAATCGCTGCAGAATTCTTCAAGACTTTTCCTTTTGAGTAATACAAATCATATTCACTACACTTGTTTCAATAAAATTCTTAAAGAGACCACCGGAGAAGATAAATTGGATATCTTTTTTGAAAAGGCTTATTATTCACATATGGTGAAAATGAGAAAGCCGGACCGGGAGATTTTTCAACTGGTACTTTCTGAAAATAATTTGAATGCAAGCGAAACATTATTCCTTGACGACAACCTTGCCAATCTGGAGGGCGCTCATTCAGTGGGAATAAACACCTTCCACATAAAACACCCTTCACAACTTTTTGAGATTTTCAAATGAGAATTACTGCCAAACAAGCGCTCATACATACTTCACTTTTTGTAGTAACATTTATCACCACCTCATTGGCAGGGTCAGAATGGACTTATGGAAAATCCGTGTTCATGCCTGGATTTGGCTGGGAGGATTTTTACAATGGAATGTCATATTCGATACCTTTCCTTCTTATTTTAGGAGTGCATGAATTCGGCCATTATTTTACGGCCATTCACTACAAGGTAAAAACCAGTTTGCCCTACTTTATCCCTTTGCCACCTTTCCCATTTATGATCGGTACGATGGGTGCACTTATCCGCCTGAAAAGCAAGGTGCATTCAAAGCAGCACCATTTTGATATTGGCATTGCAGGACCGCTCTCAGGATTTGTTGTTGCTGTGGGTGTGTTATGGTACGGGTTTACCCATTTGCCACCGCCAGAATATATATTTCAGTTCCACCCTGAATATGAACAGTACGGCCTCGCATATGCCAATTTTGTTTATCAGCCCGAGTACCTGGCACAAAATGCAGGTGCGGATGTAACAATTGGAAAAAACCTGCTTTTCTTGTTTTTCGAGAAATTCATTGCAGATCCTGCCCGTGTTCCCAACATGCATGAAATTATCCATTACCCTTTCCTTTTTGCGGGGTTTTTGTCATTGGTATTTACAAGTATAAACCTACTGCCCATAGGCCAATTGGATGGTGGACACGTGGTTTATGGTCTCTTGGGGTTTGCAGGTCACAAAAAGGTAGCATCTGTCACTTTTGTGCTTTTTTTGTTTTACGCGGGCTTAGGATATGTCACTCCGGCTGAACCAGCCGATGTACTGATTTGGGAAATTCCCTTCTTTATTGGGTTCCTTTATTTTTGCCTTACGGGTCTGGGATTGGCATGGAAGGATACGCTTTTATATGCAGTGTCCATGTTTGCTGTGCAATATTTATTGGTCAATCTTTTTCCAGGTATACAAGGTTATCCGGGTTGGTTACTTTTTGTGTTTATAATCGGTCGATTTATAGGCGTACAACATCCGCCTTCTGAAATTGAAGAACCACTGAGTGCAGAGCGGATAGCTTTGGGATGGTTCGCCTTATTCGTTTTTATTATCTGTTTTGCGCCAGATCCACTGGCCATCGAGATGACAGGTGTTAGTCAACCTTGAGGCGATGAGCGGTTACTCCATGGCCAGTATGTAGCTGTAGGATGTACAGCCCTGGAGCTGCATTGATCAGTTGAATCAATTGACCTTCCTGGGTTGGTTCGGAAGTATAATTGACAAGCCGACCTGTTATATCATAGATACGAATGGCTTTTACTTTTCCCGCAACAGTGAATTGACCCCTTGAAGGGTTTGGGTAAAAAGCAATGTCATTTTTTTCCTCGGAGGGAAGGCCGGTAATCACACCATCTCCTTTACCAAAGACTGGCCTGATCATCAGGCTTCCTTTAAGGTTGACATTCTGTTCCCAGGCACCATTGATATTGAAAAATATTTTATCCCCTGAATCTGTATTTTTATCCAGGCCTACAGCAAGGACAGTTGAAGACGATTGCTTCCAGCCTACATAGAATTCATCTTTTACACCAACCAATCTAGACAGTGGCAATCGCCAAAAGTTATTTTTTGAATTTTGTTGAACACTGACAATTTCACGATGAAGAGATGCGCCCGGATCACCCGTTAGATTTTTTAATATTTGAATTTCTATCGTATTAGTTTCGTCTGTATCAAATTTCGGGAAATATAAATCAAGCGCAACGAGGGTGTCGGGATTGGAGGTTTTCATATCGAAATAGTAAGCCAGCAATGCTCCCGGCTGATTGAGTGCGGCACCGTACTCAGCTGTACCATCATCATAAGCGTAGTAATTATCCAGAATGTATTCAACCTGGGTGGTGTCATTGTGTCTGAAATCAATCGGAGCATATTTGATGCTATTGTAGTCGCCAAGTGGCGTAGCAATAGAGGGCTCAATATTGTCACCCGAGTTGATCCATAGCTTGAGTTTTATGCGAGCCGCTGAGTCAATCATCACCAAATCAGATATATCTGGGGGTGTTTGAATGGAAGTCTTTCTAAACTCCAATGGTTGCAAAGGGTTGCCTATGGATGTGGCCAGATCAAGTTGATGCGTATAAATAGTTTCAGTGCCGTTGCGATAAACAAACACGGAGTCTTCAGAGTCATAGTTGATAGGTTGTACATCACTCTGATTGGTGTTGCCTGGTATAAACTCCAGATTATGCAGGGTAAGTATAGGGGAAGTCAGATGGGCTGCAGGGTCTTCCATAAAATGATCAAAGGGCATCGCATAATAACCATTGAGCATGGAAGCCATTGGAATGGAGATGGTTCTATCCGGATAACTGGTGTCGCTGCTGTTTCTTCCCTTGTTCACATACACATAATCTACATTCCATGTATCGTAAGGTCCGGAGAGCCTTCCAAAGCTTTGGATTTTAAATTGAAATTGGTTGTGATAGTATTGATCTCCGGAGATGGGAATCAATGTTTGTGTAAAAACAGTAGGATCAAGGCTTCCATTGTTTTCAATGGTGCGTACTGTTATCCATGCTCCGGTAGAGTTTTTGAAAAGCACCTGCAGCTGATCGCCCGGATCCGGAGCTTCACCATTGCCCTTGTATTGGTAGTAGAAACTGAGAAAGACACCTGTTCTTTGGGCAGGTGTAATTAGATCCAATGCGAGCTGTCGTGAGGTGAGTTGGTCGGCAACACCCTTTGCCAGTGGATCATTTGTAACATAAGGATTTCCGGATGCATCCAGGCCATCAAAAGTGATTACACCCAGAGAAGGAGGATTGATACCCATGCCGAAATTTAATGTGACGGTACTTCCGCTTTCCCACAGCGTGTCATGGGGTACGTCTAATGAATTGGAAAATGAAAAATCATCCCAGAACGGGAGCGGCATGGGAGTAAGCTCCTGGGTGCGGGCACTTGATCTATTTTTTTTTGTATTGTTTTCTCTGGGTAATGGCACGAGTGTGAATTGTGCATACACCATCTGAGTGGATATCACAAAGAGAAATACCAACCAACATCCAATATTAATTTTCATCCGAATCGGGCTCTTCTTCCTGATTATCTGGCTCTTTATATCCTGGTGGTGCGAGCCATATATCAATTGGATCACCTACTCGCACTTGTTCGTTTACTTCGGGGAACTGCTTATAAACGACAGGATTGGTACCTGTAGTATCGATGCCGGCAGGGATTTCAATATTTCCAAGGTGCAAGTTCCAGCCCTGCAATTTAAATAGAGCTGTCTCATAGCTATCGCCAATTAAACTGCCTAATCTGAAATCTGATCGGCCATAACCATCTCCAACCACCAAATCAATGGTAGCTCCTTTTGGAACACGTGTACCTGCTTTAATGGGCTTGCCCATGTACCGCATTTCCTTGACGAGGTTAAGAAAAGGGCTGGATTGCAGGATGATATGTCCTCTCCTTAGTTCGTTGCTCTTAAGCACAACTTCCGCATTGATGCGTGAGCGATCCACAAGCTCGGGCATGGGCACAGTAGGAGGGGTAACGCGGTTCAGTGTGATGTATATTTTTCTATTCTCCTTCACATTGGCACCTGGTTTGGGAAACTGCTGCAAAACAGTCAATGGAGGATAATCTTCTGAGTAGGAGGAATCACTGATTTCATAGCGCAAATCGTGACCTGATAAAAATTCATCTATTTTATCCATTTCCATGCCTTCCAAATCAGGAACGGTAATGGTTTCACCATGATTGGTGCTATTGGGCAAAAAGATGTAAAAATAAAACAAGGAAAGAAATGCCACTAAACCCACTGCAATGGAAAGGTTGACTATTAAAGACCCTAGGGTATTGGATTGAAATCTGAATTGCATAAGTTAAAACTTCAGGGATGATTGAAATTCCTTTTCTGTCCTTTGAGAATTCTTATATCGCTCCAATCCCAATGTTATCAACCTGGAAATAAGCTCAGTAAAAGAAACACCTCGCTCTTTCCACATCATGGGATACATGCTGGAGTTGGTAAAACCGGGAATAGTATTGATTTCGTTCACGTAGACTTTTCCGCTTTCGCTGAGAAATAAATCCACGCGGGAGAAATCCTCACACTGAAGTTGTTGGTAAGCTTTTATAGAAACCGATCGAATGGTATCACTTATCGCATTATCCAATTGTGCCGGCACTTCAATCTTTACAGCTTCACCATCCACATACTTGGCGTCAAAAGTGTAAAATTCATAATTGGAGCTAATAATAATTTCTCCCGGAAGAGATGCTTCTGGTGGCTGATTACCCAAAATGGCACATTCAATTTCCCTACCTTTCACATATTCTTCCAACAACACACAATCATCGTACTTGAATGAGTCTTGTAGGGCCAGATCAAAGTCTTCCTTACTCTTTACTTTGGAAACACCTACCGAAGATCCCAGATTGGCGGCTTTCACCATAAAGGGCAATCCCAGCTTTTTCTTCACTTCATCAAAATGGATTGCATCGCGCTGGTCGTGACGGAAGAAAAGAAAATCGGTGACGGGTATACCAGCCTGCTGCATCAATTGCTTGGCCACCAGCTTGCTCATGGAAACCGATGAGCCAAGAACGCCAGTACCCACCATGGGAATGCTCATGGCTTTGAGTAGTCCCTGGATACTGCCGTCTTCACCGTCAGTGCCATGAAGAACAGGAAAGGCCACATCCAAAGAGAATAAATTTCCCTTTTCGTCTTCGAAGCGAGGATTTTCAGCATCTAAATGCAGTTTTAACTTGCTCCCTTTTTCAATTTCTTTACTCACCGATGGGGTTAAGTACCAAACTCCTTTGGTGGAAATCCCTATGCACAGGGTTTCATACAGGTGCTTGTCTATATAGGATTCAATATTGCGAGCTGAGTTGATGGAAACACCGTGTTCTACCGATCGACCGCCATAAAGAATACCCACTTTTAATTTCGTCATGCACACTAATTTACAACCTCAAATATGCCCAGTATTTACCTGATTTCCACTAAAAAAATAGGGCAATATGGAAAATTCGGCTAACGGGTAATAAAGACTTTAGTTGACTCAATTCGGTTGGCAACCTGAAGCCTCAAAATATAAATACCAGCTCGCTGATTACTCATATCAATGGTGTAGGTCTGGTTCAGGTTGTCGGCAAGCAGGTTGTCCAACACCACCTGGCCCATGGTATTGTAAATCTGAAGTCGTGAAGTTTCCTTCTCTGTCAGATTAAAGGTTATTTTAATTTGATCAAAGGAGGTGGTGTACACACTGTACAGGTCTGTAGTCTCTGGTGGGGACGGATTGTCATCATTAAATAATTCAATATCATCGAGATACAAGTTATTGCCATTGTCATTGATGGCAACAAATGCCAGCCGTACATTTTGTTCTCCGGTAAGGCTGTTGAGATTGATAAATTGTTCTCGCCAGTCCGGATCGCTTACAGGTATCCAGGCCGCAGTGCTGCTGCCCGATGAAAATTGATTCCCCGATTGATCAAAGTGAGTTTGTGTAAAGGTATTCCCTCCATCTATGGAAGAAAGCAGCTTCAAGCGTTCTGTCCCTTTTGGACTTAATGCATAACTCACATCAAAAAACAGACTGGCTTTGATGCTTTTGGAAAAATCCAGAACCGGACTCACCAACCAGGCCTCATCTGTTTTCGAAGTATTGCTGAACGCACGATACACGAGTGACGTCCCTTTGTTGGTAGTAGTTAATTCCCAATTGAGCATTTGCCCCTGGCTTACAATCGTCCATTGGTCCTGAAAGGATACGTTGAAATTTTGTCTGACAGGAATGGTTTCGTTGAAAAGGTTAACAACCACTTTTCTTGTTAAGGAATTGTTGGAGGGTGCTTCATCTACCGAACCATTAGGCTCAAGAAGTGTAAATGTAATTTCATTGGTGCCGTTGTTTAAAACAATAGGATCAAGGGTTAACTCCAGGTCTTCTCCTGTTTGAAGCGTTAAATTAGTGAATGGTTTAGTGCCAGTGACAATCCCGTTTATCTTGGTTTCCACTTTTACTTCCGTAATAGGAATGCTCCCTTCATTTCTCATACGGATCACAGGTGTAAGGTTATTTTTGTTCACCACAGGAGACGGGCTTTTAATTTCTTTGAGCGCTGCATCGGTAAGATCTCCTGCGAAAACAAAAACATTGTCGAGGAAGAGATTATTGCCATTTCCGTTTTGACCTACAAACACCACCTGCAAATTTCCCGACCCTATAAATGGATTGAGTGAAATGGTTTCCGTTTTCCATTGCGAAGCGCTGGAGGGCGTAAAGGCATTGGCGGTGGTGGTAGAGGTAGCCAGTGCCGAACCAAACTTGTTAAATACTTCTATCCCTGCGCTCAGGTCCGGGTTACAATCATTGACAATCAACACTTTTAATCCGTCAATTAAAGTGCTGCTGGGAAAATTGGCGTGAGAATAGTCAAATCTTAACAGTGCTGCGGTAGCACCATCCAGATTCACAACAGGAGTTAACAGTCGATCTACCACACCTTTTTCTTCATAATCATAAAAATTGATGTACATGGCTTTATTACCCGTTACTCCATTCGGAGCGGATACATTGGTCCAGGTGGTGCGCTGGTCTGGATTTTGAATAACCCAATCAGCGGGTGTCGTATCAAAAAACTCAAAAAATGGGATGCTGGCAACAACAGGAACTTCGCTGATATGTGTTATGATGTTGTCAGAGGCTTTCCCATCGGCAACACCATTGGTCAGCAGAATTTCAAAACTTATTGTAGTGGAACTGGGGGAAGGTAAATTGATTGCATTAAAGTTGATGCTGGCAATATCAAGTGGATTTAAACTGAGCGCTACATCCTTTACCTCTTGTACAACGCCATTTACTTTAAATTGAATTCTTGCAGTGTTGATTGCATTGGTACCATAGTTCCTCACTTCAAGGCTGGGCGCGATCGTGCCCCCGCAGGAAGTAGTGCCCGGATTCAGGATTTCCCTCAATCCAAGATCATTGGCCACGGGTGCAGGATCCTGAGATCCCAGGGATGTGGTGAGGCTCGCCCTTCTGGGACTGTTTTGTAGAATAATTTCCATCCTGCTTACCTGACCCTTCGTAAACAAATTCATGCAGGCGTCATTGGTGTAGTCCAGGTAGTTTTGAAACATTTTGTTGTTGGAGCAACTTACCTGAGGGTGACTGGGGCAACCTGTTGTTTCACTCGACTGAGGTGGAGTATCACTTACATAATCAGTGCCGCTGCAACTGCTCACATCTCCCCAAATGTGCCTCAGACCAAAAAAGTGACCGATCTCATGGGTAGCGGTTCTGCCTTTGTTAAACTGGGGCTCCAGATCAAAAGGACCATCATCAATGGACCCCACATCTCTGTAGTTGAGCACAACCCCATCCGTCAGCGGGTCTGAGGAGGAATTTTCCAAACCAGGCAACCCAGACTCCGGAAATTGTGCGTAACCGATAAAATTGGAAGGGTCCTGGAAGTTGATGACCCAGATGTTTAGATAATCTTGCGAAGGCCAGTAGCTCAGCGACTTGAATTCCAGATTGTCGGCCAGGGTCCAGCCTGTTTTTGTTCCTTGTACACGCTCTATACCAGTGGTAGCAAGTCCTTCCGGGTCTTGTTTGGCTAAAACAAATTCAATATCGAGATTACCTGCTACAGAAAGAAATTCCGGAGGGGTCTGTCCTGCATCTGTATTGAGCCTTCTAAAATCCTTGTTCAGCACATTGATTTGAGAAATAAGCTGGGCATCGGGAATATTGGTGCCTGTTCCTGGCGCTTCTCCATTATGTATAACATGAAACACAACAGGGATCACATAAGTAGCTGCTCTGGAACCCTCAGTGTCAAAGCTTTTTATCCGTGGCGCTACATGTTGTTTGCTGATCCAGTTTTCAAATTGAATGTCCTGAATAGAATATTGCGGATTGTGTTGCTTTTGATATTCTACCGTGGCACAACGTTGCTGCCCGCTGGCCTGAAAGACCGAACCAATTCCCAATAAAAAAACATAAAGAAATTTTCTCACAATACTGAAATTGTTCGGTTAAATAGCCATTAGAGCTTATGAAGGCATAAACGTTTAACGCTAATTTATCTAAAACTATGTCTTAATGGGCTAAAAAGAAAAGCTGTAACCTAGGCGGGGGTCATATTCACAACTTCAATGGTACCGATTTCCGGTACTGACTTTTTGATGGCTTCTTCCACGCCTGCCTTAAAAGTCATGGTAGACATGGGGCAGCTTCCACAATTGCCAACAAATTCCAGTTTCAATTTCTTGTCCTTGGTAATTTCAAGCACGCGCACGTTGCCTCCATCCATGATCAGGTAGGGGCGAATGTTATCCAGGGCAGCTTCCACCCGTACACCCAAATCGTCTTTTTTTATTTTTGCGCTACTCATTATGCATTCATTTCTACCTTCTTGGTCTGAGCAAAGTTAGCATTTCTTATGGCAATCTGTCTTGCCATAGATTCAGCCAATTCTTTAAAGGCTTCAGCCGTCACTCCTTCTTTCATCACTGCCGGTAACCCACTGTCTCCGCTTTCGCGTATCGACTGTACCAAAGGTATCTGACCTAGCAGGGGAACGCCATACTTCTCAGATAAGTTCTTGCCGCCATCTTTACCAAAGATATAGTATTTGTTGTCGGGTAATTCTTCGGGAGTGAAATAGGCCATATTTTCTACAATCCCTAATACAGGTACATTGATCTGCGGTTGTTTAAACATGGCCAAACCTCTGGTGGCATCCGCAAGGGCTACTTTCTGAGGGGTGGTTACAATAATGGCACCGGTTACTGGCACAGTTTGTACTAAAGTGAGGTGGATGTCGCTGGTACCTGGGGGCATGTCAATAAATAAATAATCCAGCTCCCCCCAGTCTGCATCACTGATAAATTGCTTAAAGGCTGAACTGGCCATGGGGCCTCGCCACACTACCGGGCTGTCGGGAGGTGTGAGAAAACCGATGGACAGCAACTTCACCCCATACTGTTCCAGGGGTTGTATAATATTTTTACCGTTGACCACCTTTACTTCGGGTTGCTCATGCTCGCAGTTGAACATCACCGGCACTGAGGGTCCGTAAATGTCGGCATCAATGAGACCTACTTTGGCCCCCATACTGGCCAGGGCTACGGCCAGGTTGGCGGTAACAGTCGATTTGCCAACACCTCCTTTTCCGGAGGCGATGGCAATAATATTTTTAACACCGGTGAGCACAGGTGTATTGTCCCTGGTGGAAGTAACTGAAGAGCTCATCGTAATGTCCAATTCCATGTCTTCTCCAATCACCTTTCTTACGGCCTGCTCGCAATCCTTGCGGATCATTTCCTTCAAAGGACAGGCAGGAGTGGTTAGCATCACGGTAAAAGCGACCTTTTCAGGGCTTACCGATATGCCCTGTACCATATTCAGGGTGATTAAATCTTTGTGAAGATCCGGGTCTTGAACCGTAGATAGTGCTGCAATGATGTCTTTTTCTGAATATTTCATCCTCATCGATTAATTCGTTGCAATTTAGGTCTAAACACCCAAGTCTGTAGTCCTATTTTTATGCTTTTTTGCCTTTTCAACTCATTTTTATGCCTGTGCTGGGGTAACTTTAGTTTAGTTGATATCCAAACACGCAAAGCATAAAAAAGTATCTTTGTGGCCTCAATTTTTTCAATTTGATCCTTCGTGAGACCATAGATGAGGTTAAAAACAGACTGGACATCGTAGATGTCATCAGCGACTTCATCACGCTCAAGAAATCTGGCCATAATTACAAGGGATTGAGCCCGTTTACCAACGAGAAAACACCTTCCTTCTTCGTTGTTCCAGGCAAAGGCATATTTAAGGACTTCAGCAGCGGCAAAGGGGGCGATGCTTTTACCTTTCTGATGGAACATGAAGGGATGAGCTATGTAGAGGCCATCCGGTTTCTGGCAAAAAAATACGGTGTTGAAATCAAGGAGACGGTAGCCTCAGAACAAGAGTCAGCCCAGCAGAGTGAACGCGAAGGGCTTTATATTCTCATGAACTACGCTCGGGAGTATTATCATGACATCTTACTAAAACATGAAGAAGGCCAAAGCATAGGGCTGAGCTATTTCCGCGAGCGTGGTTTTAATGATAAAACCATTGAAAAGTTTGAGCTGGGATATGCCCTCAACGGTTGGGAAAATTTTAGTACCGAAGCGATTCGCAAAGGCTACAGCAAAGAACTATTAGAGAAAACGGGGCTTGTAGTAAAAAAAGAGGATGGAAGCTCCTATGACCGCTTTCGCGGAAGGGTAATATTTCCAGTGCACAACATTTCTGGTAAGGTGATCGCCTTTGGCGCACGCATGTTGGGCAAAGAAAAAAACCAGCCCAAATACATCAACTCACCTGAAACAGAAATCTATCACAAGGGCAATGTGCTCTATGGATTGTTTCAGGCAAAAAATGACATCCGCCAAAACGACAATTGTTACCTGGTAGAGGGTTATACAGACGTCATCTCGCTGCATCAGGCTGGTGTGTACAATGTGGTGTCATCTTCTGGCACTGCACTTACGGAAGAACAGATTAAGCTGATCCGCAGGTTTAGCGAAAATGTAACGGTATTATTTGATGGCGATGCGGCTGGTATAAAGGCGGCCTTGAGAGGTATTGACTTGATCTTAAAAGGTGGGCTCAACGTCCGTGTGGTACTTTTTCCAGATGGTGAAGATCCGGACAGTTATTCACGCAAGTTGGGTACTTCCGATTTTCAGAAATTCCTGAAAGAGAACAGAAAAGACTTTATATCTTTTAAGGCGGACCTGTATGCCTCTGAAGCCGGAAGCGATCCCATCCGCAAGGCAGAGTCCATAAAAGAAATAGTAACGAGCATCGCCTTGATTCCCGATCCGGTGAAGCGATCCGTTTATATCCAGGAGACCAGCAACTTGCTGAGAATCAGCGAGAGCGTTTTGTTGACAGAGCTGAATAAAATTCTGATCAATGAGCGGAAAAAATCTGAAAAGGAAAGACAAAGGGATGCTGAGAATATTCCGATACCAACAGAACCGGTTTCTGACATCACCTCTCCTTCAAAAATTGACCCGGAGAGTATGGTGCAATATCAGGAGCGTGAAACAATTCGTCTGTTGCTGAACTACTCGGATGAAAGCCTGGAAGATCAGAAGCTCTCCGATTTTTTGTTTCATGAACTGGAAGATGTGGTTTTTGGCAACCCGATTTTTAGTGAAATCTTCGAGGGCCTCAAAGCCGGATGGGAAAAAAATGAGCCAAGAAACAGTCATTACTTTTTAAGAGAAGGGAATGAAGATGTAAAAAGGGTGGTGACTGATTTGGTCGCGCAGCGCTATGACATCAGCGCACATTGGGGAGACAAATATCATATTCACATACCACGCGAGGGTGAGGTGTTGAATGAAATGGCTTATTCCAATGTGCTGCGATTGAAGTTGCGCATCATACAGAAAATGCTGGACGAGAATAAACACAAATTAAAAGCGGCAGAAGAAAGGGGAAATGAGACTGAGGTAGATGATATTTTACAAACACAAATTGGTTTGGATCAGGCCAAAAAAGAGTTGTCTGCTTTGCTCGGAATAGTTATTGCGCGGTAGGAACAGTCCTATGGCTTTTGTTGTTGTATGCATGAACAAGTAAGAAATAATGAATAAAATCAAGTTGGACAGTATAGAGGAGGCCATTGAAGACATTAAAAATGGCAAGGTGATCATTGTGGTGGATGATGAAGATCGCGAAAATGAAGGCGATTTTGTCTGTGCGGCCGAAAGCGTGACCCCTCAAATCATCAATTTTATGGCCACCCATGGTCGTGGATTAATATGTGCCCCCCTGAGTGAAGACAGGTGCGAGGAGTTGGGTCTCGAACTGATGGTGGGAAGAAATACGGCTGCCTTTGAAACACCCTTTACGGTTTCTGTCGACCTGATTGGCCATGGTTGCAGCACAGGCATCTCTGCACACGATAGGTTCAAAACCATCAAGGCATTGGCCGACCCTGAAACTAAACCTGAGGAGCTGGGTAAACCAGGACACATTTTTCCGCTCAAAGCAAAGAAAGAAGGGGTGTTAAGAAGAGCCGGCCATACCGAAGCGGCCATCGACCTGGCAAGGCTCGCTGGATTCAGACCGGCAGGCGTACTGGTTGAAATAATGAATGAAGATGGTACCATGGCGAGGCTGCCAGACCTGGTGGAGGTAGCCAAACGTTTTGGCTTGAAGCTCGTATCTATCAAAGACCTGATTGCCTATAGGATGGAGAAAGAGTCTCAGATCAAACGGGAGGCCGAAGTAAACATGCCTACAGAATACGGTGACTTTAAATTGGTGGCTTACGAACAGGTAAATACCAACGAGGTACACATGGCGTTAATTAAAGGTGAATGGAAAAAAGATGAACCTGTGCTGGTGAGAGTACACTCGTCCTGTGTCACAGGCGATATTTTTGGATCGTGCCGTTGCGACTGTGGCACACAATTGCACAACGCCATGAGGATGGTGGAAAAGGAAGGGAAAGGGGTAGTGCTGTACATGAAGCAGGAAGGTCGCGGCATTGGACTATTGAATAAGTTAAAGGCATACAAATTGCAGGAAGAAGGTTTGGATACTGTGGAAGCGAACATCAAACTTGGATTCGACATGGACAACCGGGACTATGGAATAGGCGCTCAAATATTGCACGACCTGGGTGTTTCCAAAATAAAACTCATCACCAACAATCCTAAAAAAAGGGTGGGGCTGATGGGTTACGGTTTGGAAATCGTTGACAACGTACCGATCGAAATCGTTCCAAATCCTCACAACCAGAAATACCTGATGACAAAACGGGATAAACTAGGGCACAGCATTTTAAAAGATTGATGAGGATTCTTTTGTTCATATCTTTTTTCTGCACCGCTCATTTTAATAGCTGGGCACAGGAATTCCCCTTTGAATACTGGCATGAAGGAAAAGTGGTGCTGGAAAATGGTGATACGCTGAGAGGGAATATTAAGTACGATATGCAGACAGATCTCGTGCAGGTACAGGTAGGCGAGAGGCTTGAGACTTATACGGCCAGAAAATTATTGTTTTTGGAGATCTACGATAAAACGGCAAGAAGGTATCGGAGAATGTATTCGCTGCCCTATAATACATCTGGAGAATACAAGGCGCCAGTAATTTTTGAGTTGTTGGAAGAGGGCAAAATCACTTTGTTGTGCCGCGAGGCAGTAGAATACCGCACGTATTCTTCTTCCTTCTATTACTACGGCAGCTACACCCGACTTACATTGATCTACAAATATTTCTTATTGAAAGAAGATGGGAATATTGTTCAATTCTCGGGCAAACGTAGTGATTGGCTGGACCTGATGAACAAAAGAAAAGACGAAGTGCAGAAATATGCAAAAGCAAACCGACTTGATTTTGATGATAAATATGATCTAAGCCGTATCATTGCATATTATAATTCTTTGTTTCCCCGTTAGAACCGTTGCTTACCATGCAAAAACCACTGATTCTTGTTTCCAATGATGATGGAATTACTTCCAAAGGTATTCGCACGCTGGTAGAAGTAATGCAGGAGTTAGGTGATGTGATTGTCGTTGCGCCTGACAGCCCTCAGTCAGGAATGGGTCATGCCATTACAGTAGGCGACACTTTGCGTCTCGAAGAGAATTTTATTTTTGATGGTGTAAAAGCCTACGAGTGTTCAGGCACTCCGGCCGATTGCGTAAAGCTGGCACGACATTTTGTATTAAGAGATCAACGGCAACCCAGCATAGTGGTTAGCGGGATTAATCACGGCAGCAATACATCTATCAGTGTATTGTACTCGGGTACCATGTCTGCAGCCATAGAGGGGGCTATAGAAGGAACTCCAGCCATAGGATTTTCACTTTGTGATTATGGCACCCACATAGACTTCTCCCACACACGCGAATACATAAAAAAAATTACATCACAGGTACTGCAAAAGGGACTTCCCAAAGGTGTTGCCCTGAATGTCAACTTTCCTCCCAAGCGAAACGAAAACCTGAAAGGTATTCGCATCTGCCGGCAATCCAATGCAAAATGGGTAGAGGAATTTGTAGAGCGTTATGACCCCAATGGTAGACGGTATTTCTGGATGACAGGTAATTTTGTCAACTTCGACAAAGGTGAGGACAACGATGAATGGGCCATTGCCAATAATTACGTATCAGTAGTGCCATGCGAGTTTGACCTAACTGCCCATCACTCCATACCAGTACTCAATGATGATTGGGATATATTGAGATAAGCAGGTTTATCTCATTTTCAATAGATCAAAAAGACTTGCTGCTATTGATTTACCCTTCAGCATCAAACAGGGTCAACGTCAAAAATAATTTTACCAGACCTGAATTGTTTTTCAGAAAGTACGTGATCCGAAATCTCTGAAAGGCGCTGTTTTATTTCTTTGAGCTTACCGCCATCCCTCGGTATTTTGATGAGTATACTCATGAGAAATTCATTCCTTATTTTACCAACAAGTGGTTCTCCCGGGCCCAATATGGCGGGTCCTCTCAATTGGTTCCTTATCGCCTGTCCGAGTGATGTGGCAATGTCTTTGCAACGCATCCGGTCAGTATGTTTAATTGTAATTTCAATCAACCTGGAAAAGGGAGGATAAAAATGAGCCTTGCGGTCTTCTAATTCAGTTTGAATGTATCCAGGTATATCATGTTGCAAAACATAATGAAATAACGTTTGCTTTGGGTCAGCAGTTTGAATAATCACATTCCCCTTTTTCTCTCTGCGTCCTGACCTTCCGCTTACCTGTATGATCAATTGAAATGCTCGTTCGTGCGCACGAAAGTCAGGAAAATGCATCATCCTGTCCGCATCAAACACACCCACCAAACTTACACGGTCAAAATCAAGGCCCTTTGTTACCATCTGGGTGCCTACCAAAACATCTGTTTCTCCCTGCTGGAAACTTTCAATGATAGATTCATAACTGCTCCTTGTGCGCGTAGTGTCCCAATCCATACGCTGTATGCGGGCCTCAGGAAAAATCAATTTCAGCTCTTCCTCCAGCTTTTCGGTACCGTAGCCTTTGGTTAAGATTCGTTTGGAGGTGCAGGTGGGACAAGCGGAGGGAAGAGATTCCCGATACCCACAGTAATGACAGACCATCTCGTGCCGGTATTGATGATAGGTGAGGCTGACGGAGCAATTGATGCACTTGGGTATCCAGTTACAATCTTCACACTGAACCATCGGGGCATATCCTCTCCGGTTTTGAAAAAGAATGACCTGCTCCTTGTTTTTTAATGCATCAGCAATACCCTTCAGCAATACGGAAGAAAACTCACCTTTGTTGGACTTGCGTTGGCGCTCAATGGCCATATCCGCAAAAGTGATTTCAGGAAGGTTGGCTTCTCCAAAGCGCTCCATCAAACTCACCAGCTTGAATTTTCCTTGCGTGCAGTGATAAAAACTTTCAGCAGATGGCGTGGCGCTACCCAAAATTACCTTGGCATGATGAATGTTGGCCATTACCAGTGCAATGTCCCGGGCCTGGTAACGGGGGGCAGGATCATGTTGCTTGTAGGAGCTGTCATGTTCTTCATCCACAATCACCAATCCAAGGTTGTCAAAAGGTAGAAACACGGACGAGCGTACGCCCACCACAAATTGAAATTTCCCGGACAAGATGCCATTCCAAACCTCTACCCGTTCGTTGTCCGAGAATTTGGAATGATACACACCCATTTCAGCGCCAAAGATTTTTTTCAACCTCTGAACAATTTGCGTGGTAAGGGCAATTTCAGGAATAAGCAGCAAAGCCTGACTTCCTCCCTCCAAGGCACGCTTTATCAAATCGATGTAGATTTCTGTTTTGCCGCTGCCGGTAACGCCATGCAACAATACCACGTCACTTGCATCAAAATGATTGAGAATGGTATTGCGCGCCTCTTCTTGTTTTTCGCTTAGTAGTAGGGGAGTTGTTTCTTTGGGAGTTTCAAAGCCAAATCGGGGTACAATAGTTTCATACTCCTCAAAGATTTTATTTTTAATCAGCGTGTTAAGGGAAGAAGCCGATTCCCCCTCACTGAGATCCGCTTTGGCAACGCCCTGGGCATTCAGGGCTACATCGGTAAAAACAGGAACTGACTGCAGGTATTTGAGTAACAGAGATTCCTGTTTGGGTTTACTGACCATTTCCTCAAACAACTTTTCGAGTGCTTTCTTCACCGTATAAGTTTTGGTGAGTCGAATGCGTTTCTCTGTTTTGGGTTTGAATTTTTCTTTTACCTTTTCAAAAAGGATAATGGCTTCCTTGGATGCCAGTGATTTTAAAAGACTGTATAAATTTCTTGTGCCTAAGAATTTAGCTACATCTGTATAGCTGAGGGTGTCACTTCGCAGACGATTGATGAGCATCCGTTCCTTTTCAGAAAAATCAAAACTGGTTTCCTCCCAATGAAAAGAGGGATGCAACTGCACCATGCTTTCACTGCTGAGCTTCAGTCCGGAGGGCAGTGCTGCATTGATCACCTCTCCGGGTGTGCACATGTAGTAATCAGCCATCCATTGATAGAGACTAAACTGCCTCGGACCGATAACTTCGTTTTCATCTATAATTTCAAGAATGTATTTGGCTTCATAATCGGTAGGTGGTTGTTGATGGAGGTTTGCAATAATCCCCGTGAGTATTTTTTTCTGACCAAATTGCACGATCACACGCTGTCCGGTTTTTACAATTTCGTTGAGTGCGGCAGGTATACGGTAGGTAAATAATTTAGGAATAGGTACAGGAAGGATAATCTCCGCAAAAAAGGTGTGGGTGTCAAATTCGGCTTCTTCCTTTGTCATAATCAACTATTGGCAAGGTAACAGGTCAAAGTGAAATATCCTTGGGTTGAATAAACTCAGAAAGCTTCCATGGGCGGATATTTAAATAAATTCATCGAATGGAATTGACAAGTTATTGTTCTTTCACGTTCACTGCGATGGGTCTTTTTTTTATTCGTCCAACTTGGTACATTGTTGAATGACCTCCAGACGACAATTCATAAAAAGGGGTATCGCAAGTGGACTCCTGGCCTTACCCTTTACCGAGATACCGGCATTATCTTATGAGGAACAGTTGAAGCTTGCCGCTTCTGATGAGGAGTTATTTGAATTGGTAAGGAAGCAACTCCATGTTCCCTTAGACAGAATTTATTTGAATACTGGTAGCCTTGGGCCTAGCCCGATAGCAGTCACCGATGCAGTCGCCAACAGGATGAAACAGTTGGAGATGAATCCTGCCATCGAAAATTGGGGAGAGCTGGGAAATGAAATGGAAGGAGTGAGAGAGAAAGTGGCAGTTTTGATCAGGGCAAACAAAGAGGATATTGTGCTCACCAGAAATACAACAGAAGGATTAAGCTTGATCAGCCAATCGCTTAAATTAAAAAAAGGGGAGGAGATACTGACCACAACGCACGAACATGGTGGAGGAGAGGTAGGCCTGGAATACATGGCGGCAAAACAAGGGGCAGTAATTAAAAAAATACAAATACCCACTCCAGCCAATTCAAAAGAAGAAGTGATCGAAACAGTGGTGGCCAGCATTACTTCCAAAACTAAAGTGGTAATGCTCAGTCATGTCAATACCCTGACAGGATTGCGCATGCCATTCGAAGAAATAGCAAAAATCACCAAACCAAAAGGCATCATTTTAATTGCAGACGGAGCGCAGGCTCCGGGCCTCATTGATATTGACGTGAAAGCAATGGGGGTAGATGCCTATGCCGCCAGCGGACATAAATGGATGATGGGACCGAAGGAAACCGGATTTGTTTATTGGAGCAAGTCGCTTCAGGAAAAAATAAGTCCTGTATTTACTTCTTCCGGATTCAGCAGTTACTCGGCATCTTCAGGAACCAGAAACGTGGCCGTAATTGCCGGACTGGGTGTTGCCATCGATTGGCTCAACCTGATAGGTATACACCAAATTGAAAAACGTTGCCTGGAAATTCGAAATCACTGCCTCTCGCGGCTAAAGGAGTTGAAAGGCATCACCATCATCAGCCCGGAAGTTGATTCATTGTCCACGGGTATAGTCAGCTTTGTATTGGAAAAAGGGGAGAATAAAACCGTTGCCTCTGAACTGGGAAAACAAAACATTATTGTAAAGGTTTTACCCAAATACAATGGCATACGAATCTCATGCCACATGTTTGTTTCAAAAGCTGATATTGATCAATTCATCAACGCATTATCTGCGCTGATATAGTCTTCCATCAAGACTAACAACAGCCACCACCATCATAAAAATAAGTGGAGTCTGAAATAAAAATGTCGCTTCCTGTCTTTTGAAGGGCACCAGCAGTTTTGTCGCAAACAGCCAACGGTTGATTGGGCATAAGCACATGGCCATTCTTGTCATCAAAGTATTCTTCGTTGCCAAAATAGATTGCGGTTTTACCTGTGAACACGCATGGTCCATCAGTAGGCATAGGATCCTTAATGGCGCACACTTCAACACTTTCTATGTAAATAATTTTGTCGGTATTGTAGTGCGCTGGATCCAGTATGCGATAAGGTCGTTTGGCGCGGATCTCCACAGTGCCAAAGCCCACCTCAGTGATCATATTGATATAATCTTTTAATGGCATTGCACCACTCAGACACAAAGCCCTCAATTGCTCATCTTCTTTCAATGCCTGCGGCATTTCAGATTCACACACAGGATCAGACAATACCAATCTTCCGTGTGGTTTAAGCACACGATACATTTCGCTTAGGGCTTTCTTAAGATCCGACTGGGTGAAAATATTAAACAAACAATTTTGTGCCGCCACATCTATACTGCTATCTTCTATGGGCAGGTCCAGTGCGTTGCCTTTTTTCAATTCAATAAAAGAAGATTTAAACCATGGATTCAGTGCTTCCGCTTCTTTGAAATTTTGACGGCTTGCTGCCAGCATTTCATCTACCACATCTACACCTATCACCCCGCCTTCTTTTCTGTTGAAGTAGGCAAATTGAAGTAATTCCATTCCACCTCCAACACCTACATACAACACCCTGGGTTCATTCACCAAATCCCTGGCGTTGGCAGTGCTGCCACAACCATAATTCATGTCCAGCATTCGCTTGGGTATGGCAAGACCTGGAAGTTGCCAAATTGGAGTGGTGGTGCAGCAAAGTCCTTTTTGCGGATGCTCTGCGGCTTGTTTGTAAACATTATGAGTGGTTTCGAGATAAGTCTCCATGGATCAATCGTTTTCAATTGGGGGTAAGATACCCAAGAAAGCGAAAATCAATTATCAACTGGATGACAACTGAACAAAAAAATACGAGGTAGTAGTAACGGGTAACTTCGAAATTAACTAGGCTACATTGGAAGACAACTCTGCAATGACTACCTCCTTAAGTTCACGGTGACCACAGAATGAACACTTGTAATGTTTATGAAGTAGTCCCTTTTCATTTTGTGTGGGAGACTTCATGATTTCCTCAAGGTCGATCTTTAGGGTATAGTAACCGCAATCGGCACATTCTTCAGTGTGCAAATAGTCGAAGTATTTTTCAATTTTCTTGTGTCCGGTTTTTTCATCAATCCACACATCGTAGTCTACGGAATGAACGGCACTCTCTTCCTCTGCAATCATGGTGTCATCGAGGTGGGCATCTTCCTCTTCCTCACTCAATTTGCGCATCTTATTTCCTTGAGGAGAAATGCGTGGCTTGTTCCTGATCCGATCCAATCGCTTCATCAGGTAGCGTGGATAATACACATTAATGGTGCTGTTGGTGAACAAATAAGCGAGGATACCCAATATACCCGTGGAAACAGCGCGTACATAAATGAGCCAGACATACCGCGAGGCAACAAGCTCTGTGGCAATGGAGTTAAGGAAAATGCATCCTGCGATGACCACGGAAAGAAAGGCAAACCAGAAGTAGCGAATCTCATGCGTACTTACATAATCATACTTTTCCTTGGGGTCCTTGATCTGTGCTATTTTGATTTCATAAAAAAGGAAGATGATCAGGCCGATGCCCAAAAAAATCTCGCTTCCGATAACCATGTAGCGATCCCATGCTGCTAAATAGGCTGTTTTTTCCATGGCTGATTGGGTTAGTAACTATGCTAAATATAAAAATTAATAGCGGCTCGTCAAACTCTTTAAAAGAGTTGTTTTTTAATCTGCAAAGTCACTTTTTTATGTTGAAATCCGTTAAGGTCTTGGAATTTGCTTTAGTGCCTCGTCTACGCTGTGTACAGGTAATTGGCACGTTTTATTGAAGCATACAAATAAGGTGACTTCCTTTCCTGGTGGATTTACTTTTCCGTCTATCAAAGGCAAATCACTTTGGGTTTCAGCGCCCATCAGTATGCTGTAAGGCAGATAATTGCTTCTGACTTGCTTCGCGATCTTGTGCACTTGGGAACCTACTATTACAATTTCAGCCATGGGTGATATCATCTCTGCATACAATATGGCCCAGTGCGACATGTAGGAAGGTTCGCTAACTGTTAACCTGCTGATGGAGGCAATCATATTTTGAGCCTGAGTTTGATACCCTTCTTGATCAAGCAATATACCCAGATGGTAAAGATTGCGGGCCATTACACCATTGGAAGAAGGAATGACATTGTCAAAGAGTTCTTTCTTTCGGGCGATGAGTTGTTCCGCATTGTTGCCTGAAAAGTGGAAGTACCCTTCCTGCTCATCATAAAAATGCTTTTGGGTGTAAACTGTCCATTGCTCTGCTTTCGCCAGCCAGCTTTCATCAAATGTAGCTTGATACAAGGAGAGGTAAGCCTGGATAAGAAATGCATAATCCTCCAGAAAACCTTCAATGGGTGATCGCTTTCCTTTATAGGATCTGAAAACCTTGTCACTGATCAGGTGTTTTTCCAGAAAACGAATGTTATTGATAGCGAGTTGTAAAAAACCTTCGTCACCAAATGCACCATAAGCGTCCAGTAACCCTTGTATGGTCATGGCGTTCCATCCGGTAAGGATTTTGTCATCCAGTCCGGGTCTGATTCTTTGGTCTCGTACGGTCAGCAACTTCTTCTTCGCTGCATTTAAAGTCTCGTGCAGTTGCTGTCGGGTCAGCTGATGTTCTTTGATAAAATCTTCTTCCCATTTTTCAATAAACAATATGTTGTTTCCGTGTTCCCAGTTTCCACTATCGGTCACCGTGTAATAATCGGACAGCCAGTCTGGATGGCCTTGCAGCGACTGATCAAAATCTTTTTTGCTCCACACATAAAACTTTCCTTCTTCCCCTTCGCTGTCGGCATCAAGGGCTGAGTAAAATCCTCCATCTTGGCCAGTCATTTCCCGTGTCAGCCAATCTACGGTTTCATACACCACGCGTTTATAAAAATCATCTTTGGTAATGGTGTAAGCTTCCGAGTAAAGACTCAGCAGCTGTGCATTGTCGTACAGCATCTTCTCAAAGTGGGGGGCAAACCATTTGCCGTCCACCGAATACCTGGCAAAGCCACCACCCACCTGATCGTAAAGTCCGCCCATGGCCATCTTCTTCAAGGTGAGCTCCACCATATCAAGGGCCTGCTGATGGTTGGTTTTGGCATAATACCGCAATAGAAAAAGCCATTGTGTGGGCATCACAAACTTGGGCGCCTTGTCCATGCCTCCCCATTTGGTATCAAACTTGGCGTGAAGCGTTTGGTACATGGTGTCGAGACCCTGAATTTGGAAGTCAGGATTTTCACTTGGATTCCTGAACCGATCCAAATCACTTTTCGCTAATTTTCGGGCAAGCTCGTCTGCAGAGTTGTTGATGTCTTCGCGTTTCTCACGGTATACTTTTGAAATCTGCAATAACAATTGCGACCAGTTGGCGGGAGGAAAGTAAGTGCCGCCATAAAAAGGTTTTTGATCAGGTGTGATAAATACATTCAATGGCCACCCGCCATTGATGCCCATGGCCTGCACGGCATCCATGTAAATTTGGTCAATGTCCGGACGCTCTTCACGGTCTACCTTGATGCAAACAAAGTGTTCGTTCATGATGGCAGCGATGTCTTCGTTTTCAAAAGACTCGTGCTCCATCACATGGCACCAGTGACAGGAGGAATAACCAATGCTTACCAGCACAGGTTTGTTTTCTTTCTTTGCCTTGGTCAAAGCCTCTTCACCCCACTCGTACCATTCCACCGGATTGTAGGCGTGTTGCAGCAGATAAGGGCTGGTGGCATTGATCAGTCGATTGGGTTTTTTATCATCATTTTGCATGCTGCATCCGGAGTTTAGTAGGATAATGATTAATGCTGTTTTGAAAATGTTCATTGCCTGGCTATATCAACGCTTAATCTGATTTCGAACCTGACTCATTTCTTTATCAACATTGACGGTTCGTTTAAGTTCTTCCAGCTTTGATAATAAATTCGATAAAAACTTTTGATGGAGGGCGGAAGTGGGGTGGTAGGGCCTGTGTGCCATCGCATGTAGGATTTCGTCCCATTGTTTGACAAACTTGGCAGTGTCTTGAGTGAAGTAACGTTTACTGAAAATTTTCCAGATGTAATCTATGGCTTCAGAGGAAGGGTGAAGCAAATCCCTGTCATAGAAACGATAGTCGCGCAGGTCGTCCAGTACAATTTCGTAAGCAGGAAAATACTCAACATTGGCATACAGCTCACTGAGGGTATGGCAGGAAAGCCGCAGGATAGACTTGCTCACGGCATTGAGTTCAAGGGTATCCTTGATGTGCCGCACCGGACTTAGGGTGAGGATAATCCTGATGTTGGGATTGATGGCAGTTAAGCTTTTGTGAAAAATTTCAAACGACTCCAATATCTTTTTCTGGGTGAGCAACTGCTTGTTGAAATTTTGAATGGGTACTTTGTGACAGTTGGATACGATCTCACCATTGTCTTTTCGTTCATACACCCATGAAGTTCCATAGGTAATTAGCAAAACAGTTGAGGATTGAATATAATCATGACTCTTCCCTATGGCAGTGGTCAGGTGATGCTGCAAGGTCTTGGGATCAAGCGCTGAAAAGGAAGAATGGAAATCGTAATTAAAAAAAGTATCATTGAGTTCTCCAAAGGTAGCCTGATCGGGCAATTCATTGTTGATGGCATACTGTAGTGCCTTGTGGATAGAGATGGGGTTGTAAGCTGTTCCAAATGGATTGACCAATACATCAAACTTGTACTTCTGCAGTAAGCCACCGAGGTTGTCAGCAAAACAGGAACCAACGGTTAAACACCTGTCGCGCAACCCAATGTGAAATGAAGAAGGTGTGGCGGAGAGAACAGTGCGAAAATTATCCATAAGGTAAAGTTATTCTTATCAATGCTTTTCCGGTCAGCCAGAACGGTTAATTTTAGGGTTCTCAATATGAATTGTGGGAATTAAGATAAAATAAGAATACAGAATGGCCATTAAAAAATTTGCTTCCTGGAATGTAAACGGTATAAGGGCTACCATCAAGAAGGATTTTGTCAAAGACATGCGTGAATTGGGGGCAGATATTTTATGCCTTCAGGAAACCAAGGCGTCAGCCGAAGAAGCAAAGGCCACACTGGAGATCATGGACGAATACAAGATCTACACCAACTCCTCCAAAGCAAGAAAGGGGTATTCCGGCACGGCCATACTCACCAAGGAAGAACCTGTACAGGTGACCTACGACCTGGGCCTCGAAGAACATGACCAGGAGGGAAGGGTGATCACGGCAGAATTCAATCAGTTTTTCATCACTACGGTTTATACGCCCAACTCAGGTGCAGATCTGGGCAGGTTGGACTATCGCGAAACATGGGACAAGGCTTTCCTTGACTATATTTTGTGGCTCAACAAAAGAAAGCCTGTATTGGTGTGTGGCGATCTCAATGTGGCCCACCATGAAATTGACATCGCCCGTGCCAAGGAAAATTACAACAAGTCCGCGGGCTACACCCAAAGAGAGATCGATGGTTTTCAACGTTTTGTCGATGCAGGATTTGTCGACACGTTCCGCCACTTTCATCCCAAAGAAGAAAAGTATACCTATTGGAATTACGTCACCAACGGAAGAGCCAAAAATGTGGGATGGCGCATCGACTACTTTATGGTAAGCGAAAAAATTCTGCCTGCCGTCAAAGGCGCAGCCATCCACAACGAATACCATGGATCAGATCATTGTCCGGTCAGTTTGGAGATTGCCTTATAGCCGGATGCCAATGTGAATCCCTGCTTTTGGTAAAACGCCTTGAAATTCTGGATCTGAATAATTGTAGGTTGTATTTAAGGAATATTCGGGATCATAGTTTAAAGGTGGTGGGCCGTATCTTTCTCCAATAACATCAGACCATTGGAAACCACCCCCAACATAAGCGTCAAGAGTGACTACTTCCCATAATACGCTTTGTAGACCGATGGTAAAACCTGTACCCCAATTGCCAATACTTACACGTCTGTTAAATGGGGCAACAAAATAACCTCCTGTTGTTGGGTCAACATAAGAATACAAATAGAATTGATCTCCGCTAAACGCATTCCCTTGAACATAACCTGATAGATAGATCCCTTGATGATAACCTTTTCCATTTCTGTTTTGGTAGGAGGCCAAAGGTTTTAAGTAGGTTCTGTATTGAAACTCTCCACCCAAGCCATCATATCCTGCCGGAAATTGTAGTTCATTACTTTTTTCTTTCCGAAACGTTAAGTAGAGCGAGTAACTTTTGTTAAATCCACTGTTAAAACGCTCAACCCCTATTTTTAGTGACTTTACAGCAAATTGCTGGGGTGCTATTTTTAAAACGTTTCTTTTTAGGTCAGAATCGTCAGGATTTTGACTAAAGGAAAGAACTGGAACTAAAAGAAGAAGAAGCGCAGTTGGAGTTTTCATAGGTTAAATTTTAGGGAAAACGTGGAGGTATTCCCTAATAGTATTAACCTGGCTTTTATTTTTTTTTTGAGTTTTTTTCTATGGAATTCGCTCAATTTCAGCACCCAGCTTCTTTAACCTGCCTTCAATATCCTGATAGCCGCGATCAATCTGGTCGATGTTGGAAATCACACTTTCACCTTGTGCCGACAAGGCAGCAATAAGCAACGCCACCCCGGCACGAATGTCAGGCGAAGACATATTGATGCCCCTCAAAGGTTGCTTGCGATCCAAACCAATAACAGTTGCCCTGTGTGGATCACACAGAATAATCTGCGCTCCCATATCAATCAGCTTATCCACAAAAAATAACCGGCTCTCAAACATCTTCTGGTGGATGAGCACCGTGCCTTTGGCCTGCGTGCAGATCACCAGTATCACACTGAGCAGGTCAGGGGTCAACCCCGGCCAGGGGGCATCGGCAATGTTAAGGATAGAACCATCGATGTAGGTTTCAATTTCGTATTGTGCCTGAGCAGGCACATGAATATCATCGCCCTGTATCTCCACCTTAATACCCAATCTTCTGAAGGTTTCTGGAATTAAACCCAGCATATCCACCCTGCAGTGCTTGATGGTAATGTCAGATTGTGTCATGGCTGCTAACCCTATGAAACTCCCGATCTCAATCATGTCTGGCAGCAGGGTGTGATCTGTACCATTCAGTTTGTCCACGCCTTCAATGGTAAGCAGGTTTGATCCTACACCGGAAATTTTTGCGCCCATACGATTCAGCATGGCGCACAACTGCTGCAAGTAAGGTTCGCAGGCAGCATTGTAAATGGTGGTGGTGCCTTTGGCAAGAACAGCCGCCATCAGGATGTTAGCCGTTCCGGTAACGGATGCTTCGTCCAGCAGCATGTAGGTGCCTTTCAGGTGCGTGGCATCAATCTGAAAAAGATTTTCGTTGGCATCGTAATTGAATTGGGCGCCCAAATTCTGAAATCCCAGGAAGTGGGTATCCAATCTCCTGCGTCCGATTTTATCACCACCGGGTTTGGGTATGCTTGCTTTTCCATAACGCGCCAGAATAGGTCCCAACAGCATGATGGAGCCGCGCAGCGCTGCGGCTTTCTTTTTGTAGTCTTCGGTTTTTAGAAAATCAACATTCACCTTGCCGGCACTGAACCGGTAAGTGTCATCAGCCAGCTTTTCTACACGTGCGCCAAGGTCTTTGACCAGCTCAATGAGCTTATTGACATCGAGAATATTGGGGATGTTGGAAATGGTTACCGGTTCACTCGTCAGCAGGGTGGCACAAATAACCTGCAGGGCTTCGTTTTTCGCACCCTGAGGAATTATTTCTCCCTTCAGCGATTGACCTCCGCGAATCCTGAATGAACTCATTGATCTCTTCTGCGGTGATGTTTTTTACCGTGCCCGCCTCTTCTTTCGTTGCGCGGCCTCTCGTTTGGATTGCGCTGCTTTTTCTTTTCGCGATAAAGCTTCTCAAATAAATTTTCTTCCCTCACCTTACTCAGATCAAGGGTAAGCTGCCCATCGGACATTTTTTCAATGTCTTTGATGATCACGGAGTCATCGATGGTTTCCTTGTTCCAGTTGCCATGGAAAGTCTTCATTAACTTACCCAGGTAGATCACGGCTTCTTCTTTTTCCTTAGGGTCTTCCTTAGCCAGGGCTTCCACAATTAACTTCTCAATATTTTTTCCGTAGTGCCTGTAGCGAACCCTGCTTTGTGGGTAGGTCATCCGTTGTGGCTTCTTGAATACGGTTTCAGGATCTGGAATAGGGTAAGGATTGTTTACATCTAAGTTAAAATCGGCAATGATGTACAAGTCGTCCCAAATGCGCTGAGGATTTTCAAAGGCTTCTTTTACAGAAGGCGCCAGTTGCTTGATTAATTCTATCAGCGTGGTGGCGAGTTCGGTGCGCTTGTCTTTATCAGGCACTGTCCTGATGTAGTTGACAAGTTTCTGAACATTACGACCGTACTCCTTTAATTTGATGTGCTCTCGCTGGGTGTTGTATTCTGCAATCATGCTTACTTTTTCAATTCTACTCCTAAAACTAAACTATTTTATTGATTTCTTGTGGGCAATTTGGGTTCTTACTCAGGTGCATGCCGTTCTTATGGGAGAACCCTTATTGGCGCAATGCCTTCAATTCTCGTGTATTTTGAGCTTAGCAAAGCTAAGTAATAAAGTCTTCTCTCCAAAATCATTAAAATTGATCTTCGCCTTGCGGTTGGCTCCCGTTTCGTCCATGGCAGTCACCACGCCAAATCCGAATTTGGGATGCTCCACTTTCATCCCTTCCTTCAATCCACTGGTATCACTGGGTGCAAAGTCGGCCGAAGGCTTGTAGGAAGTCTTCACCACAGGCTGCGATCTTACAGTCTTTTTAATGCCGCTGATAAAACTCTTGGCATAGTTGGGGTTGGGAGCGGACTCGAGCCCACCCACGCGGGCACTTACCTTGATGTAGCGCGCATCGATGTCATCGAGAAAGCGGCTGGGCTCACAATTCTTGAGTCGCCCAAACCGATAGCGGGTGAGGGCATACGACAAAAACAGTTTTTTCTGCGAGCGCGTAATGGCCACATAAAACAACCTTCTTTCTTCTTCCAGTTCGGAGCGCGTAGTAAGCATCATTTGGGAAGGAAATAAATCTTCCTCCATCCCTACGATGTAGACGTACTTGAACTCGAGGCCCTTGGCCATGTGAATGGTCATCAGGGTTACTTTTTCGGGATCGTTGTCCTTGTCATCATCCTGGCTGGTAACAAGCGAAACCTCCTGTAAAAAGGCAGCCAGACTTTTGTCCTCCTTCTCGGGATCGTCTACATATTCCTTAATGGCGTTGAGCAGCTCTTGAACGTTTTCATAACGGTTCAGCCCTTCTACAGTTTTGTCTTCATACAGCTCGCGCAATAGCCCTGATGATTTGGCGATCTCCGCAGCGGCTTCGTAGGCATCCCTGGTTTCTATTTCAATAGTGAATCTTTTAATCTGATTCACAAAGTTTTCAATGATGTTGGCAGGCCGCCCGCCTAAAAAACTATTGGCATTTTGTAAAACCTCCCAGATGGAAATGGCATGGTCGTTGGCCGCTACGATTACTTTATCTATTGTCGAACTTCCAATGCCTCGCTTAGGAAGATTGATGATTCTTCTGAATGAGGCTTCGTCTTGCTGATTGAGTGAGAACCGCAGGTAGGCGAGTAGGTCCTTGATTTCTTTGCGCTGGTAAAAACTCAACCCGCCAATGATTTTGTACTTGATGTTCATGCGCCTGAGCGATTCCTCGAGCGCACGCGACTGGCTGTTGGTGCGGTACAATATCACAAAGTCACTGAACTTCAGCTGGTGCTGCATCTTCTCTTCAAAAATGGAGGTGGCTACCAGCTTGCCTTCCTCATTGTCCGATACGGCTTTGATCAATCCGATCAGGTTCCCTTCTTCATTCGAAGTCCACACCTTCTTGGGAAGTTGTGCCTTGTTTTTGGCGATCACGGAGTTGGCCGCATCTACAATCGTTTTGGTACTCCGATAGTTTTGCTCCAGTTTGATGATCTTCAGATCGGCATAATCCTTTTCAAAATTTAAAATATTGGAAATGTCGGCTCCGCGAAAAGCATAAATGCTCTGTGCATCATCACCCACCACACAAATATTTTGGGTGACGGCCGCCAGCTTCCGGATGATTTGATATTGACAAAGGTTGGTATCCTGAAACTCATCCACTAAAAAGTAACGCAGGCGATGCTGGTATTTATTCAATACCTCCAGGTGCTCCTTGAAGAGTCTGTCGGTATTGAAAAGCAGGTCGTCAAAATCCATGGCGCCCGACTTGAAACACCGCAAGGCATAGTTGCGATAAATGTTCCCTATCTCTGGCCTCATATTGCTGGTGTCGTCAGCCACAAGAATAGGGTTGCTGAGATATTCCTGCCAGGAAATAAGTCTGTTCTTGGCAGCACTGATCCTGTTGTAAACTACGTTGGCTTTATATTGGGTTTCATCCAACCCCATTTCCTTGACAATCGATTTGATGAGCGACTTGGAATCGTCCGTGTCGTAGATGGTAAAACTATTGGGGTAGCCCAGGTGATGCGCTTCTGACCTCAGTATGCGGGCAAAAACGGAGTGAAAAGTACCCATCCAGATGTTGCGGGCATCCGATCCTATTACGCCTTCAATCCGATGACGCATTTCCTTGGCGGCCTTGTTGGTGAAGGTGAGCGCCATGATACTGAACGGATCCACTCCCTTGCTGTCTATAAGATGTGCAATTCGATAGGTGAGTACCCGGGTCTTTCCTGATCCTGCCCCTGCGATGATCATACAAGGACCTTCTGTATTAATTGTTGCCTCTAATTGAGGCTCATTCAGCGTTTTTAAGTAATCCATTCCACTAATCAATCCGCAATATAGACCCGATCGAGCGGGGCTTGCAAATTCATATCCACATTACTGACGTTATTCAACACACATTTTTTTCTTCAGGTTCAATGAATGATTAACCTTATGATTACGATGTAGCTGGTTTGCTTATACTTAGGATGATGATCCTTTTTTTGATTAAACTTTTCTTCGTTTTCCATTTTTATTAAAACAACATAACTTTGGTAAAACTCCTGCAGTTGAAGGATAACGGACCTCCGCACGTAACAAAAATAATTGACGATGGATTTGCCATAACTACGGCAGAACCTTGGGTGCGGCACAAGGTGGAATTGGTACGCCAGTACATCACCGCTTTTGTTACCGCTTTGGCCAGCCAGGTAGATGAAGTGGTGATAGTGGATTTATATGCCAGAAACGGACTCTATTGTCTGGGAACACGAAAGGATACTTTCCCGGGAATTCCACTCATGGCACTCCAGCTAGACCTTCCCATTTCCAAATTTGTTTTTTGTGAAAGTGATGAAGAACTGCTGCGCGCCCTAAAAATCAGAGCCAATAAGTATTTCAGATCCAAAAACATTGTGCTTCTGAAGGGTAAACCTGAAGAGTTGATAGATAAAATAAAAATGTATGTGCCGGAGTCTCGCAAAAATCATAAAGTGGCAACACTCTGCATAGCCGATGCATTTGGACTGGAGCCGGGGCTTGATACCATGCGCCAACTAAGTGAACATGATTTTAGTTTTCTCGTGCCATTGACTTTCCACCTGGGAAAAAAAATAAACCATCAGTTTTATTTAAATCAGGACAAGGACAAAATCAAACACCTGCTGGGATATGAAACTACCGCGGAAGGGTTGGGGTGGAAGCCGGAAAGTAACACCTTATTTTACAGGCAGCTGATACAGCGGTGGGAACAAAAGGTGGAAGAAATCGGTTTGAATGCCGCAGTGTCTACCCATAAGCTGGATTCAGGCCTGATGGAGATGTCTACTTACAGTATCTGTTTGTTTTCCAGGAAATATTCGGCCAAAGCCATCCAGTTGGATGCACTGGCAGGGAGTCATATTCAATTCGCATTATTTAACCATAATTAATGATGATTAAAGTAGGGGAGGTGCTGGTTTCGGACGACATCAAAGAGGTGGAGTTTGTTTGCAATCTGGAGAAGTGTAAAGGAGCCTGCTGCGTGGAAGGTGAACTGGGTGCTCCGTTGGAGGATGACGAACTTCCCATCATGGAGGCCATTCAGGATGAAATCAAACCATACCTGACCAAAGAAGGACTCAAGGCCATCAAACGACAGGGACCTTATTTACTGGATGAAGATGGCGACTACTCCACACCCACCATCGCGGGCAAGGAATGTGCCTATGCCAGCTATGACGAGAAGGGCGTGCTGAAGTGCGGAATAGAACAAGCTTACCTGGATGGCAAAACCCAATTCAGAAAGCCGATCTCCTGCCATCTGTATCCCATCAGGATTATTAAAAAGAAAGACTTTGAGGCCATCAACTACCACAAATGGAGCATTTGCTCGGCAGCATGCACGCTGGGGCAGGCTTTGGGTGTGCCTGTTTATAAATTTTTAAAGGAGCCCCTCATCCGCAGGTATGGCGAGGCGTGGTACAAGGAGTTGGTGAAACACATCGAAAGTGAACAACCGGTTTCAGGAAAAAAGAAGCAAAAAAAAAGGTGATCACTTTCGTGTCACCTTTTGAATAAAAGCTATTAAGACTATTCTGCTACTACGTTCACAGTGATCTCGTGCTTCACTTCTTTGTGAAGATCAAGGGTCACGGTATAGCTTCCCAGTTGCTTGGGCGCTTCTTTCATGATCACCTTCTTGCGGTCAACATCAAAACCTTTCGATTTCAACATTTCAGCAATCTGGATCACGGTGATGGCACCAAATATTTTTCCACTTTCACCGGCTTTAGTGCCGATTTCAATGGTCAAATCACCAATCTTCTCAGCAAGTGCCTGGGCATCTTGTATCAGTTTCTCTGCTTTGTGAGCCGCCTGACGAATGTTCTCCTGAATCATTCTTTTGTTCGACTCGTTGGCAATAATGGCCGATCCGTTGGGGATCAGGTAATTTCTGCCATAACCAGACTTCACTTTTACGATATCGTTTTTGTAGCCTAGTCCTTGAATGTCCTGTTTAAGAATTATTTCCATTTGTATTTCAAGTTTCGGTTATTTTAAAGAATCTCCAACGTAAGGAAGAAACGCCATGTGACGTGCTCTCTTTACGGCCTGTGATACCCGCTTCTGGAATTTCCAGCTGGTACCTGTTAATCTGCGGGGCAACAGCTTGCCTTGCTCGTTAACAAACTTCATAAGGAAGTCAGGATCTTTGTAATCAATGTACTTGATTCCGTTCTTCTTAAAGCGGCAGTATTTAGGTTTAATCTCTGCCCGCTTGATGGGTTCGTTCATTAATGTCATGCTGGTAGCTCCTCCTTGGCTGCGCGTTTTTCTTTGTTTTTCTTAAATTCTCCTTTGCGTCTGCGGGCATTGTAAGTTACCGCGTGCTTGTCCAGCGCTGTTGTCAAAAAGCGCATTACCGATTCATCCCTTCTGTACTCTGTCTCCAAAGTATTGATCAATTGGGTATCTGCCGTAAATTCGATAAGGTTGTAAAAACCGGTAGACTTCTTTTGAATTGGATAAGCCAATTTCTTAAGTCCCCACTGCTCTACATTGATCACATCCGCTTTCGCGTCTGTCAACACCTTTACGAACTTATCGACAGTATCCTTTGCCTGGTCTACAGACAAAACGGGATTCAAAATGAATACTGTCTCGTAATTTTTCATTGTTATTGATAAGTTTTTAAAAATGAGGTGCAAAGATAAGGAAAGGAGCCTTTTTCACAAAGCCGTGGTAGAATCAAATAAAAACCCCAAAACGGGTTGGTTTTGGGGTTTTTGAGGGCGATAGCCTTAATAATCGCTATTTCACCTTGAACTCCACCTGCCCCATTCGGTATCCATCGGTAAAAATGTCTACCGTATAGTTGCCTGACGCATATTCAGAGCCTTTTTCGTATAAAAAGCTCAGCTTTTGGCGGGTATTGTCAAATAAGATCTCCTGGGCAACGGTATAAAACTCTTCCTTGCCGTCCAGCATAAAGGTGCCGGAGCCTTTGGCCACGTCAAAAATCACCTGACCGTTTTCATCCGTTACACGGATCATGATTTTTTTGCCTTCAATAGGGGCTACCTTGTTTTCCGCAATATTGAACTCCACTTTCAGGGTTTCCAGTTGTTTGCTCCTGAATGGAGAGGTGCGCTCTTTCCCGCGGCCGGTAAGGGAAACTACGGCAATGTTTTCGGCTTTCAGCTGCGAAGCAATGGCCACCTTGGTAGCCAACTCGTCTTTGTTTTTCGACAGGCGATTGATGGAGTCGCTGAGCACATTTTGCGTACTCTTCAGGTTTCTGTTTTCAGAGTAGAGTTCTTTGTTCAGCGATTTCAATTTCTCCAACTCCTCGTCTTTCAAACGAAGCAATTGCTCATAGCCCTCAACACGGTCCTTTAGTTCCTTGATGTTGCGGCTGGTTCTGCTGCGGGTTCGCTTTAGTTCAGCATCAACCTCCGCCTTGGCTTTTTCTAATTCAGTGATGTCTCCGCCTAACTTTTCGATCTCAGTGATTTTTTGGTTCAGCTCAATCTGAATGTCGTTAAGTCGCTGCATGGTGGAAGCAAGATCCTCTTCAGTGGTAGCCAGTTGTTGGTTGACTTCCGCCTTATCCTGATAATCCAGGTATATCTTGATACTTTGTATAATCACAATGATGGACAGCAATGCAATGATGATGGCTGTCTTATTACTTGCTTTCTTGGGTTCAACAGGGGGTGTCGCCTCGCTCATAGTTTCTTTTCGTTTTCGGATCGTAAAAATAGAGGTTATTTCCCGGACTATCAGAGGGATAGAATAAAATGTTGTTTGTTCAGTGCCGGGTCAAAGAAAAGAATACCACAGCGGTACAGGTCTATGCTGCCATAGACCAGCTCGTGCCGCGAGAGGATTTTCCACGCTTTTTCCATTTCTTCCGACCAATGGATATCATCCAGCACCATGATACTTTTTTCGTTAAAACGCCTTACCAGCAGGTTAAAGTAACGGAGCGTAGGCTCATAACGGTGATTGGCATCCAACAGCGCAAAATTTATTTTGTCAGTGCGTTGTAAAAATTCAGGCAAAGTACTGTCAATGTTTCCTTCTATAAGCTGGATGTTGGCCGTATCAAGCAGCTCAAAATGGGTAAGGGCGATGTTGGTCAGGGCACTGCTTCCTTCAAAAGTAAATACCTTTGATTCCTTTTTTTGCGCCAGGTACAGGGTGTTGATGCCCATACTGGTGCCCAGCTCCACAATGTACCGGGCGTCATTGTATTGGAGGATGTGCTGATACAACAAGGAGAGGGCAGGTGGACTCAGGCTTTTCTTCGCGATGTCAGCAATTGTCCTTTTGCTGCTCACCTGTTGTGATCCTGCACCCAAATCATGGATTTCAATTTCATCATTGTTGCGCAGCAAGGAAGCCCTGATCTTTTCTACGGCAGCGTTGGGCATTCCCTTTCTGCTGGGTTGGATTACGTTTTGATAGAAATCAAAAAAGAAAGGGGAGTGGATAGAGTGTTCATCCACCTTGAGCAGCCAATGGGATAAATACGATCTGATAGCTTGTAGTGTCAAAGTGTAGTCTAAGGCCTGTGCCGGTAAGGACAGGGGCTAGTTCAAACGCAAAGGGGTGATCATGTGAAATTCAGGAACGGTAACCTCAAAGCGAATACCGTCTACTATTCGTTCCATCAGGTAGGTGCCTACCATTTTCCCGATGCCGGATTTTAAATTACAGCCGGAAACATAATGGTGCATTTGATTGGGCTCCAGGATGGGCTGCTGACCCACCACGCCTTCACCATCTACCTCCCTGGGATTAAATCCTGCATCAAAAATCTGCCAGTGCCTTCTCAAAAGCTGAATGGTAAATTCACTCTGATTCTCAATGGTGATCTTATACGTAAACACATAATGGTATTGACTGGGACTGGAGTACGAGGGCTGATACTCCGTTTCCACACTTACTTTTATACCTTGCGTGATTTCAGTAACCATTTCGGTCAAAAATATCAATTTTTTCTATTTTACTACCTTTTACAAAAGGTCATTAACCAAAAAATAGTTGCATGGGCGTGGAAGTTAATATTGACCCTTCTTGGAAGATACGACTGGACGAGGAATTTGAAAAGCCTTATTTTCAGCAACTTACAGCATTTGTGAAGTCAGAATACACCTCGCAAACGGTATTTCCGCCTGGAAAAGAAATCTTCAGGGCCTTCGATAAATGCAGTTTTGAGGAGGTTAAAGTGGTCATCATCGGGCAGGATCCCTACCACGGCTCGGGGCAGGCCAATGGTCTGTGCTTTTCGGTGCGGGAAGGCGTCCGTATTCCGCCTTCGCTGATGAACATTTACAAAGAAATTAAAAATGACCTGGGTAAAGCACCGCCCGCTTCAGGTGAACTGGAACGCTGGGCGAAACAAGGGGTACTGCTGCTCAATGCCACGCTTACGGTTCGTGCCGCCTCCCCGGGGTCACACCAGAAAAAAGGATGGGAAATTTTTACGGATGCGGTGATCAAAAAAATTTCTGACGAAAAGGAAAATGTGGTCTTCATCCTGTGGGGCGCCTACGCGCAAAAGAAAGGGGAAGTAATCGACCGTGGCAAACACCACGTAATCAGTTCTCCCCATCCATCACCATTTTCAGCTGACAGGGGCTTTTTTGGAAGTAAACCCTTCAGTAAGACCAATGCTTACCTCAGGAGCAAGGGCATAAAGGAGATCGACTGGTAACCGTTGTCCCTAATCAATCATTTTAAAGAATCTCCTCCAGCGTATTCTGTCAAAGAAGCTGCCGTACTTATCCAGCGACAACCAGATGAAAAAGGCTTTGCCTACAATGTGATCTTCAGGCACAAATCCCCAGAACCTGGAGTCCAGCGAGTTGTGTCTGTTGTCTCCCATCATGAAGTAATAATTTTGATTGAAAGTGTATTGCTTCACTTCTTTACCATCAATAGTGAGGGTGCTGTCGGTCAATACCACATTGTCATTGTGATCGTAGAGACGAATGGTGTTGCCGTAAAAGGCCAGTGTAGAATCGTTGATGTGGATGGTCATTCCTTTTTTAGGTATTGTTAAAGGACCGTAATCATCCGCGTTCCATTTGCTGTATTTCGAACTTGGGAAAATCCTGGGATCAGCGCCATTGCTCATCCGGTAATCCTCACTCACCGAGATGATATAGGGCAGCTGCTTGAGCTCTTCCACCTTGGCCTTGGTGAGAAACATCTGATAAACTGCTTTGCCTTCCTCAGGTCGGCCCAAAAAAGTAAAGTCTTCGGGATCGATACTGAGTTTCTCCAGGTTGCGATCGTTAATCTCATCTTTGGCAGTAACCAGGTAACTGAATTCCATATCAGGTGGATTGGGCAACGGCTCTCCGTTTACAATCACCTGCCTGTTTACAATTTTTAATACATCTCCAGGGATACCTACACTGCGTTTGATGTAATTGGTTTTAAGATCAACCGGATATACTTTTCCTTCATTGAGTTCTTTGGGGGGCACATTAAATACCACCACATCGCTGCGATGCACTTTGCTGATGCCGGGCAAACGGTACTGTGGCAATTGAACCCAATCGGTATAGGAGGGCAAATCGGTAAACCAGATTTTCTGATGCGTCAGCGGAACCTGCAGTGGTGTTTTGGGTGTACGCGTGCCATAATGAAACTTGCTGACGAACAGGAAGTCTCCCACCAGCAATGAGTTTTCCATAGAAGGAGTAGGGATGGTGTAAGCCTCCATGATGAGCCAGCGGATAAGGGTAGCGGCAACTACTGCGAAGGCAATGGCCTCGGTCCACTCTGATACGGCCGATTTTTTTTCTTCTTTCAACTCGCTCAGCTTGCCGAGATAAACAACGTCTTTTTGAAAACCGATATAAGGAATGTAAACAGGGCCGATAAAAATAATGAGAAACTGGCTCATCAGTGAATTTTTACCAAAACACCTCAGCAAATCAAACAGTAAAACATAAAATGCGAAAATGTTCAGGATAGGAATGAAGAGATACAACACCCACCATTTTGGTTTCCCAACGATCATGATCAACCAGTATTCACTGTAGATGGGAATCAGGGATTTCCAAGCAGCCACGTTGGCTTTTTCAAATAACTTCCAGTATCCGATAGTAACGCCTATTCTGAAGATAAGCAGTGTAATAAGTATAGCAGTCACAGTGTCTTAGAGGGTTAAAGCTTGCAAAGAAAAGTATTTTTAATGGTAATTGTTAAAGTTTTAAGAAATCACCCATGTGGAGTACGCCCTTTTTGTCTTTTATCCACTCAGCAACCTGCAATGCACCCATGGCGAAGCCCTCTCTGGAGTGGGCCTCATGTTTGATTTCTATGTCGTCAATGGCGCTCTTGTACTTTACAACGTGCGTTCCGGGGGCAGGGTTTTCACGATAGGAGTAAATGGGCAGTTGATGAGGATCATCGGGTTTTTGATTCACCCAACTGTTCTTTCTTTCTACTTGGGCAAGAATGCCCTCAGCGAGGGTGATGGCTGTGCCGCTGGGGGCATCTTTTTTCTGCGTATGGTGTATCTCGTCAATAGCGATGTCATAATGGGGATAGCCATTCATCATACCGGCCAGCAATTCGTTGAGCTTAAAAAAGATGTTCACGCCCAGACTAAAATTGGAAGCATAAAAAAAGGTGCCGTTGCGCTCCTTGCAATAAGCTTCTGCCTCGCTGCGCTTTTCCAGCCATCCGGTTGTTCCGCACACCACCGGCACCTGTGCATCAAAGCATGCTTTCAGATTGTCAACCACCGCGTTGGGCTGCGAAAACTCAATGGCGACATCCGCATTTTTAAGGTCAGTCTTGGCGCCTGAGTCGGTGGCACTGATTCGAGCTACAATCTCATGATTTCTGCTGAGGGCAATGGCTTCTATGGCTTTGCCCATTTTGCCATATCCGATTAATGCAATCTTCATTTTCTGAATATTTTTTCCGCTGATATCAGCGCTAAAATTTGAATTTCAAAGCCAGCCCTGCACTCTGCCCGTTCAGGGGATTGCTTTCCACCATGGGCTCCAGCCTTACCTGCAACTGCGGATTGAGATCAAATTCTTTCAGATGAGCATCCACGTGGGCGTCCACCAATTGAAGGATGTACCAGAATCCGGTCACGATGGTAAAGAAGTCCCGTTCTCTTTTAGAATTATCCACAATTCTTCGAAGCTGAGCTTCATTAAAACCGGAAGGGGCAGGGGAACCATCATTCAGCAATCCGAACAATTCTCCCTTGTAGGTGACGTACCGATCCTGATAGAAAGAAATGAAAAACACACCAGTAGCAAACCCGCCATACACCAGCGGCACCTTCCAGTATTTTTTGTTATAAAATTGACCCGACCCGGGAAGTATGGCCGAGTACAGCAATGCCTTGCGTGGATTGAAACGATCGGCATAGGTCTCCAGCGTAATCACGCGCTTGCCGCGATCAAGCCGCAATGAATCTGACGGTATTGTTCTTAAAGTGTCCTGCCCAAACACAGTCAGTGTGTTGAGGGTCAGGCACACGAAAAAAATCAATCGCATCATGATTTACACTTTGAGAATTTCCAGAATGCGGTTGAGGTCCTCAATAGATAAAAATGGAATTTTGATCTCTCCCTTTTTGCCATCACTTTTTACATTCACTTTCGTGCCAAAGTGCGTGGATAGGGTAGACTGAAGCTGTTTTATTTCTCTGGATGGCCCAGTGCCCTCTGGAGCAGAGGCTTTGGAGCCCGATCCCTTGGAAGGAGACATCATCTGCCTTACCAGCTCTTCTACCTTGCGCACCGACAAATCTTCGGCAATGGTTTTTTTAAAGATATAAAGTTGGGTGTCGGGGTTGTCTACGTTGATGATGGCTCTCGCGTGGCCCATGGATATTTTATTGTCGCGCAGGGCAATTTGTATGTCCGGTGGCAACTTCAGCAGACGCAGGTAGTTGGTAACGGTTGATCGGTTCTTTCCCACGCGATCTCCCAGCTCTTCCTGCTTCAGGTTGATTTCAGAGATCAGGCGCTGGTAACTGACAGCAATCTCTATAGGATTAAGATTTTCCCTCTGAATGTTTTCGATCAAAGCCATTTCTAGCATTTGCTGATCATCGGCAGACCTTACATAGGCAGGCACAGCCTTCAGGCCCGCGAGTTTGGAAGCCTGAAAACGTCTCTCACCGGAAATCAGCTGATACTGATTGTGGGAAAGTTTTCTTACGGTAATCGGTTGTATGATGCCGTGTACCTTGATGGAGTCTGCCAGTTCTTTCAGGGCCACCTCATCAAAGTGCTGACGGGGCTGAAAAGGATTGACTTGTATTTCGGCAATCAGAATTTCATTCACACCTGAGGTGACAGGAGGAGGTGCTGCGCCTTCTTCCAGTTTGTCGGTGTCAGGTGTATCGCTGAGCAAAGCGCTAAGTCCTCGTCCCAATGCATTTCTCTTCTTACTCATTTTGATAAACCGTTTTTGTTGAGAATCTCGTGCGCCAGATTTAAATAACTCACTGCACCTTTGCTTTCGGCATCATGTACAATCACAGGCAAACCAAAGCTGGGAGACTCACTCAACTTCACATTGCGGGGAATGATGGTGTTAAAAGCAATATTTTTGAAATGGGTCTTCACCTCTTGCACCACCTGGTTGCCAAGGGAAGTACGGCTGTCATACAAGGTCAACAGGATGCCTTCAATTTCCAGTTTGGGATTGAGACGGGTTTGAATGATTTTGATGGTGTTCAGGAGTTTGCCCAATCCTTCAAGGGCAAAATATTCACATTGCACAGGAATGATCACCGAATCTGCAGCAGTAAGCGAGTTGATGGTAATCAAACCCAGACTGGGTGAACAATCTATAATAATAAAGTCGTAATCGTTTCTGATGGTCTCCAATGTATCGCGCATGCGCTCTTCCCTGCGTTCAATGTTCACCATCTCCACCTCTGCACCTACCAGATCAATGTGGGAAGGGAGGATGTGCAAAAATTTCAAATCATTCTGGGCAATGGCACTGCGCGCGTCCACACCGTCTACCATGCATTCGTAAATGCCGGCTTTGATGGTTTTGGGATCCAAACCAAGTCCGGAGGTAGAGTTGGCTTGCGGGTCGGCATCCACCAGCAGTGTTTTATACTCCAGCACAGCAAGACTTGCAGCCAGGTTAATGGCGGAGGTGGTCTTGCCCACGCCCCCTTTTTGATTTGCTATGGCGATAATTTTTCCCATTCGTACAGTTGCCGTAAACGTAGATAAAAAAAGCCCCTGTCACTTTTGGTTGGACAGGGGCTACAAATATAAGGTTATCCGGCTATTTCGTATAAAGTATCTGATTTCATATCCCACCCATTCCGTTTCAAACTATTCGAATCCCCCGTCACGCTGAGCGCAATCATTTGTTGCGGCCACTCAAGAGTCTCATCACCCGCAACTGTCGCGTGTTGTGGGTAGGAGGCGCAAAGGTCATGTGTGCCTTGCGTTAGTTGCCGTCATTCTGAGCGTAAGCGAAGAATCTGCGTAAGCGCGTGTCCGCCCAAATCCCGATAGCTATCGGGAGGCGGAAAGAATCTGCGTAAGTGTGTGTCCGCCCAATCCCGATAGCTATCGGGAGGCGGAAAGAGTCTCACCTCCCCAACTTACTTCTTCCCCTTCTTCCTCGCCTCTTCACTGGCCTTCATGGCCTCTTGAAGCTTGGTCATGAACTTGGACTTCTTCCCGTCACCGGCCAAAATCATCTTCTTGTGCTCCTCCATCACCGCTTTGATCTTGTCTTCATCCACAAACCGTTTGATTATAGCCTGCTGCGCAAACGTCACCAGGTTGGAAACGAAATAATAAAAACTCAAACCAGCTGAGAACGAATTCAAGACAAACATGAAAATGATGGGCATGAAATACGACATCGTCTTCATGGGCCCGGTCACAGAACTGATCTGATTGTTTTGCCAGGTGTATATTATAGTAGAGGCGGTCATCAGCAATACAAACAAACTCACGTGCGATCCGTAGAATGGAATGGTAAACGGCAAATTCACAATAGAGTCATAAGTAGACAAGTCTTCTGCCCATAGAAAACTGGCTTGCCTTAGCTCAATGCTCACTGGGAAGAAATAAAACATGGCAAACAAAATAGGCATCTGCAGCAACAACGGAATACACCCGCTGAACGGATTGACCCCCGCCTGCTGGTAGAGCTTCATCTGTTCCTGCTGGATCTTGGTCATGTCATCACCGTACTTCTCTTTCAACAAGTCTTGCTCGGGCTTCAGCAACTTCATCTTGGCCATGCCCAGGTACGACTTGTACGACAGGGGAGAAAGAATCAGCTTCACGATAAGCACCAGTATGATGATGATGATACCATAGCTGCTGATGTAGCCTTCCAGAAACTTGAAAATGGGGATGATAAGGTACTTGTTCACCCACACAATAGGGGGCCATCCAATGTTCAGGTTTTTGGAAAAACCTTCCGTCACTTCTCCCAGGATATTGTATTTGTTGGGCCCAAAGAAATAATTGAAATGAGCGCCAGAGGTCACATCCTGCCGGGGTATAAACAACCGCATGGAGGCATCTTTTACGATGGCAGAATCGGAAGGCACGGAGGTGCTTACTTCTCCGCCAGAAAAAGAACGATCGGCAATAATGGCGCTGATAAAAAACTTTTGTTTTATGGAAACCCATTTCAGGGGGTCAATCAACATTTCGGTTTCAGTGTCCGTAGAGGCTTCAGAAAGGTCATCAAAACCATCATTCACCCTGTACCAGTTAACGGTGGATTTTCTTCTGCTGTCCTCCAGGTCTTTCTCTTGTACGGGTATTTTGTCATTCCATTTATAAGTGAGCACATCTCCGGCAAGGTTGGTAAGGCCCACAGCCTCAATTCGGTAACCGATTTTATAACCGGAGGAGGGAATAGAGTAGGTGTGTTTTACATACGAGCCGGACCCCAATTGTGCGGTGTAAATCACGAGGGTGGAGTCACCTTTTTTTTGCGTTTCTCCGTTGTAGTAGAGTTTGAACAAATCTACCTCTCTGCCTTCGTACAGGGCCAGCAGGGAAAAGGTGTTCGTTTCGGGCGTTACCAGGTAAAGGGGTTCCTGATAGTAGGTCTTGAATTTTTTGAGTTGCACTTCTTTGAAAATTCCTCCCTTGCTGCTCAGCGTCACGGCCAGCTCGTTGTTTTCTACGGTAGTGGTCCTTTCAGTGCCGTTGACAAAATGGGACAGGCCGCCATACTGCTGTTGAAGTAGGCTGTCGTTGGGCACCACCACAGGAGCGGTGGTTCCTTCAGGAGCCACCTCGGTCATGGAAGAGTCTACAGCCGTCACCTCGCTGGACTCGCCCGTAGGCGGAGGGGGGGTGGGTGAGAAGTAGTTAAAGTACAGAAGGAGCAGAACGGCAATTAATGTCAGACCGATGGCGGAATTTCTATCCATGATGGGTGCTTAAGAGTTCTTGTGATTAATAGATGCTTCAACAAATTTAACAAACAGGGGATGTGGGTTGAGTACGGTGCTCTTCAGCTCCGGGTGATATTGCACTCCGATAAACCAGGGGTGATCTTTCAGCTCCACTACCTCCACCAGGCCAAGGTCCGGGTTCATGCCCACGGCCTTGAGGCCCGCCTCTTCCATGGAGTCGAGGTACTTGTTATTGAATTCATAGCGGTGGCGATGGCGCTCATGAATCAGGCTTTCACCATAGGTGGCATAGGCCTTCGTTCCCTTTTTCAATTTGCAGCTGTAGGAACCCAGTCGCATGGTGCCGCCTTTGTCGGTAATCTTTTTCTGCTCGGCCATCAAATCGATAACCGGGTGTTTGGTTTTGGGATCCAGCTCCGTAGTGCTGGCGTTCAGCTTCAATACGTTCCTGGCAAATTCCACCACAGCGCACTGCATGCCGAGGCAAATCCCTAGGAAGGGAATTTTGTTTTCACGCACATATTGAATGGCGGCAATTTTCCCTTCGAGGCCGCGCTCTCCGAAGCCGGGCGCTACCAGCACCCCGTCCAGGGGCGACAGGATAGAAGCCACCGTCTCTTCAGAGATGTCTTCGCTGCTGATCCAATGCAGGTTCACCTTGCAGTCGTTGTAGGCTCCGGCATGGATAAAAGCCTCGGCTATGGATTTATAAGCATCGGGGAGGGATACATATTTACCCACCAGCCCGATGTTTACTTCGTCAATAGGGTTTTTCAGTTTGCCCAGGAATGTTTTCCATTGCTCCAGGTCGGGTTCGTTTTTATGGGGCACCTTCAGCTTGGACAGCACGCGTTCGTCCAGCTTTTCTTTTTTCATGAGCAGGGGCACATCGTAGATGGTCTCCGCATCTATGGCTTCAATCACGGAGTTGAGGTGCACGTTGCAGAACAGGGCTACCTTTTTTCTGATCTCTGGCGGCAGCGCCATCTCACAGCGGCAAACGAGAATGTCCGGTTGTATCCCCGCCTCCAGCAGCTGTTTTACGGAGTGCTGGGTGGGTTTGGTTTTTAATTCCTTGGCGGCTTTAAGATAGGGGATGAGCGTGAGGTGGATAACGATGGCGTTGTTGGCGCCAAGGTCCCACTTGACCTGCCTTACGGCCTCCACAAAGGGCAGCGACTCGATGTCGCCTATGGAGCCGCCTATCTCGGTGATTACAAAATCGTACTGCCCGCTTTCTCCCAGCAGATAGATGTTTCTTTTGATCTCATCGGTGATGTGGGGTACCACCTGCACGGTTTTTCCCAGGTACTCGCCTTTGCGCTCCTTGGTGATCACATTATTATAGATGCGTCCCGTGGTGATGTTATTGGCCTGGCTGGTGGGGATGTTGAGAAAACGCTCATAATGGCCCAGGTCCAGGTCGGTTTCCGCTCCGTCATCGGTCACGTAGCACTCCCCATGTTCATAGGGGTTGAGGGTCCCGGGGTCTATATTAATATAGGGGTCAAACTTCTGGATGGTGACAGAAAAGCCGCGGGCTTGCAATAGCTTGCCCAAAGAGGCAGAAATGATACCCTTACCCAGAGAAGATGTTACCCCACCGGTTACAAAAATGTACTTAGCAGACGACATGAAATCAAAGATTAGCGCTTAGACCAGGCCGGTTGCGGAGATCCAGGGGTTAGCCTTTTTCACCGGAGTCCGGCCTGCCAACCAAAGCCTTGGCGCAGGTTGGAAATTCCGCGGGCAAAGGTAGGGGATTTGAAGGTTTTACAAACCCGACCTTTCAAATTATTTCATTTTTGAGGATTTTGGTGCTAAGTTTGGGCTGTACGTGTTTTCACCGAAGTTGGTTACACTGGTTTTACTTTTAGTATATAAGGTTTGATAATAAGCATCCTACTCCTCCTATGAACCAACGTAAGTGGCGCACCCTCTATAGATCTTTAGTACTCACCGTATTCGCTTTGGGTTTTGTGGTTGGGGAGGTGTGGGGGCAGACTGCGACAGTAGTAAACAATGGCGCTGATCCACGACATGAGACTTTGAGTCAAAATGTTATTTCGGTACTTTTTGATAATAACCTAACAGGCTCAACGATAACCGGTCAGTGGAGTGTTCGAGTAGGTGCGACAGTTCTTGCACCAGCCAATATCCTGTCAGCGACTATCAGTGGTAATCGAGTCAATATACAATTTAATGCCTCGGCCGTGCCAGGCCATTTGGCTGGAGAAATATTTGTAAAACCGGGTGAAGCATTGGCGGTGAGTTTCACCAATACGGGCAATACACTTACAACGTCTGGCAGTGGGAATCCTGCCAATTCATTTGGATTTATTTCTTCAAAAAATAATTACGCAAATCCGGCGTTCCCTCCAGCTGCTCCAGCTTGCAATGATTTAGTTTTTTTTAACCTAACTGATTACGGTACACCTGATGTTTGTGCTCCAGTTGTTATGAACTTTAGACAAGTTGCATACAAATTAAGCCTACGGTTTCGTAATAGTACTAGTTTTTCAACATATCAATTATTTTATAATGCCGTTTGGGGAGATGCAACTGTAAACAACTTAGTACCATCAGTTTCAGATTTGTCTGGAGTTCCTAATCCAAGTTTTATAAATAATTCGGATCCGGCCTTTCTTGGTAACCCAGCAATTATTTTAACGGCCAGACCTACCAAAAACTATCCAGCTACTACAACTCCAGCACCAGATATCTGTAGCTGGGACGCTCGATTTACACCGTTTTTTAATGGATTAGCAAACTGTAGTGCAATAGCACAGGCCTCCACGTTTGCCTCATATGATACTGATAATGCAAATTCAGGAACTTTAAATATGCCATTTAATCCTCCTGCTGTTGGAGAGACTACTGACAGAGTTTGTCTCGGGACTAATGTGAATATGAGATTTTCCGATCAGACATTATTGAACTGTAGACTGGCTGTTGAGAGTGGTGTACCAAATGAGGCAAGAAGGTTTATTAGAATTGTGTATGGAAGTCGAAATCTGGCAACAAATATTCCAGACATCAGGGTTGGAGGTGTTCAGGTAACTAGCAACAATGCAGCGGGCACTCATCTCTTCCCTAATAATCCTCTCTATGGTAATCAGCCGGGTTATTTCCCAACTGGTATTGGAGGGGTTGGAGTTCCAGATGCCAACGGTGTAATTGAGCTTGCTTCCCCAGTTTTGGCATCGACACTAACGACATACATGCGATACATAACAACTTCGTTTGCTAACAATCAAGCTGTAAATGATCAGTTTTTTGTTAAGCTGGAATATTGGGATGTATGTAATCCTTATAAAGATCCAGCTGGGTTATTGCCATCACCATTTTCACCACCAGTATCAATAGAAAACTTCGTACAAATAATCACCAAACCAGCAGCGTTAACAACTGCAGGTCTTTCATTGTGTTATAATTCTTCAACCACTCAGAATTTCACTGCCACTGGCGGGGTTGCTGGTAGGACTGCAGTTAACTGGTACAAAGATCTAGCTAGCGTGGCCACAGGTACCAGGATGACTAATGCGAATGGAGCCAATAGTCTCACATTCCCAACTAGTTCTTATACCGTTGCTAACGGAGCAATTGGTGCTCCATTTACTACAAATAATGCCAATGGTAAATATTATTCGGTATGGGCAACTCAGGTTGTAGGTGCCACTAATGCATGTGAGAGTGATCCGGTTGAAATTGTAATCTTTCAACAACCTAGGATTGACATAGCTCCAGACATACCTTCTGCACCCTCAGGATCAACATCGGTGTGTAATGGAGATGCGGTAGTTTATACTACTTCAGCACCTAATACGAAGACTATTCCAGCAACAACGGCAACAAACGGTGCCGCCATAAACCTTCCTACTGAAAATTTGTGGAGTCATGGTTTTGGAGCTGGTGTGAGTCTGACGCCAACTATTGGCAATTCAACAACGGTCACTTATAGTATAGCCCCTGAACCAAATCCTTCGGCTACTAATAATGTCAGTGTAAGGAGGAGGTATATTACCTCTACAAATGTGCCTGTGGTAAGTCCGTTACCCGCTCCATTTACATTACCAACTTACAATATAAATCCACAAGCATGTCTTAATAATAATGTAAACACTTCGGTGACAGTTTTTGGAACAAGTAACGGAGGTACAATTACAGGAAGCCCAACCATCTGTGCTGGTAGTTCAACAGGAAACATGACCTTATCGGGTCACAGAGGTTCTGTCTTACAATGGGAGCGGAGTTTTAACGCTGGAGCCTTTGTCGCTATTGCAGGGACGGGTGGTTTGACAACATTTAGTGAAGTGCCTCCAAATGGAGCAGGTACTTATAAATATAGAGCATTGGTACAAAATCAAAACGCAGGGGGTCCATGTGCTTCGGTGACAACGATTGTAGCAAATCAGAATACTGTTACAGTTAATCCAATACCCACGAAACCAACAATTACTCCATCAGGTCCAACGACCTTCTGCTTTGGAAGTAGCGTTACATTAACCTCAAGCAATGTTGGCGGATTGGCAGCTTCTTATCGTTGGTATAGAGATGGTGTTTTTACCGGGACAACTGCAAATAACATCGTTTTAAATTCTGTTGCGCAAAGTGGTGACTATACAGTTGAGGTAGTTGGAGTAGCCCCTTCCAATTGTACTAGCCCTGCTTCTGATCCTACTACGGTAACGATAAACCCACTTCCAACAGCGCCCAACCCGACAGGGGGTGGTGCGGTTTGTGCGGGAAACCCTGCTCCAGACATCGTGTGGACAGGCCTTACAGGTACACCTCCTTTTAACATTACATACACCATTTCGGGTGTGCCAACTGGTCCGGTTGTTGAACCCACCACCACGTTCACAATTTCAAATCCTGTTACCCCCGGGGTGTATCAAATGACGGTGCTAACAGATGCCAACGGTTGTTCTGCAACAGTATTAGGCGGATCAGCCAGCGTCACCATCGGGGGTGCGGCACCGGGATTCGACAGGGCGGTTAATCTGATACCCACCATCACCTGTGACAACGGGGCGTCCACCACCGACCCGCAACTGGATTTTAGCCTGGATCTGGCTTCCACGGCTGCCGGCAATTACATCCTCACGTACAGAATCAACGGGGGTGGCAACCTGACGAAAAATTTCACGGTCAACCTGGGTAACGGAGATCCTTCACCGGCCATCACGTTTTCAGAAGTCGCCCTCAACGCAGTGGCAACCCATACCATCAGGGTGGTTTCTGTTCAAACACCAGCCGGGTGTCTTTCACTTCTCAATACAGACTTGAGCTTCACCGTACGGGCATTACCATCAATAACCACCCAACCGGTTGCGGCTGCTATTTGCGATGGAGGTACCACCTCTTTCACAGTTGCCTCCACCGGTACCGACCGTGGTTTCCAATGGCAGGAACAGGTAGGGGGTGCAGGTCCTTTTAATAACATTGCCGATGGTGGGGTTTACTCCGGGGCAACCACCGCTACTTTAACACTAACCGGTGCACCACTGGCAATGCACAGCAATCGCTACAGGGTGGTGGTAAGTGCCTACAACCCGCCAAGTACACCTCCCATTTGTACGGTAACGAGCAACGCAGCTACGCTCACGGTCAACGCCTTTGCCAACATCACAGGGCAACCTGCGGATGTCACGCGTTGCAGCGGTCAGAATGCCTCTTTTACAGTCACAGCCACTGGTCCGGGCGGGCCCCTCTACCAGTGGGAACAAGATCCTGATGGTGCCGGTCCCATACCTTTTGCAGCCCTGGCCAACGGTACAGTCGGTGGGGTCACCTATGCGGGGGTCACCACAGCAACACTTAGCCTCACCGGGGTAACCACTACACTTAACGGAAGCCTATACCGTGTGCGTACTCGAACAACGGGCACTTGCGACCTCTACAGCAGCAATGCCACACTCACAGTCAACCCGTTGCCCACAGTCAACAACCTGACACCCACCCTATGCGAAGACCAGCCGGGTGGAAGTGGTGTAGCATCCAACATTGACCTGGCCGCACTCTACGATGCTGCAGTAATGGGTGGTACTCCTCCCAATACTTCGGTGCAATACTTTAGCAATGCTGCACGCACAGCCGGATTTTTGATTACAACACCTGTCAACATCTTTAACGGTCAGACCATCTTCACCAGGGTAACCAACAGCGCCACCACTTGTATCAATGATGGTACCTTGATTTTTACGGTAAGACCTCTGCCGGGCAAAGCCAATCAGGTAGTTCAGGTCTGTGAGGATAACCCTCCCGGCTCCCTGGTGGCCTCTGGCATCAACCTGCAAACCTACGAGGTGGCCATAGCAGGGGGCTCCATGGTCAACCGCGATGTGGAATGGTACGAAGACATCACGCTGACGACATTGATTCCTCCCGGTGCTGCAGCGGGGGCAGAGCAGAACTACAGCATCAACGCAACCAAAACCATTCATGCCAAAGTCATTGACACGGCCAGCCCCACCACACCACCTTGTTACTCGCAGGCGCAACTGACCCTCGATTACCAGGCACGGCCTAACAACAACCAGATCACAGATGGTATCGGTCAGGTACTGGGACCAACGTATACGGTATGTGCCAGCTCCAACCTGGTACTCCTGCAAATCAATCCGGGGCTCAACCCTGGTTCTACATACACCTGGACGGTGCCACCTCCATCTTATGCAGGTGAATTTGAGCTGCTGACTGGAACAACAGGATTTTTTATCATTCTGCGTTTTCCAAACCCAATACCGGGCGCGGGTACACTCTATCCAACAGGTGTTCCCATCAGTGTAAAAGAAACGTTGGGAACAGCCTTGTGCGATGGCAACACCATCAACACGCGAATTATTGTGGAGGGGTCTCCCCCCAAGCCAATCATAGCTGGACCTGGCTCTGTCTGCTCTGGAGCCAACGGCTTGGTATACAGCGTAACAAATCCTGTAGCCGGATCCTATGCATGGTCCCTGCCTCCGGGAGCTACAATTACCTCATTACCGGTAACGGCCAGCTCCATTACAGTGCAAATGAGTACTTTCAGCGGAAATGTTACGGTAACGCACGCCAGCGGAACAGGTTGTACTTCCCCTGCGGCAGATCCTTATGGAGTAACAGTGGTCAGCAGACCTACCATTACCTCACCTGCTTCACTGACCATATGCAGTGGAACAGATCTTGCAATCGCCCACACCTTAACATCCAGCATTGCCTCCACAACCTACAACTGGGATGTAATCAACATAACAGGTTTCGTTACGGGTACTTTCTTGGGTGACGCGGCAACTGGGGTAACTGCCATTAGCAGAACGTTAAACAACACTTCAGGAGTAACGGCCAGTGTTACATTTAGGGTTATTCCAATCGGCCCCGGCCCGGATAATTGTCAGGGCAATCCACAGAACTTTGTGGTCACCATCGACCCGGAACCAGTTATCGTTGGGGGTCAAAGTGCATCTGTGTGTAGCGGTGACCCGGCCAATTATAAAATACTATTGACTCCTGCAGGCCTGCCAGGCCTAACTAAATTTCAATGGCCTGCACCCGCCATGCCAGCAGGGCTTTCTGGCGGAACAGCCAACCCAACAGCCGGGGGAGAGCCTCAGGCCAACGCCATTCACATAGCAGATGCACTGATCAACGCTACCAATGCGCCATTGTCGGCAGTCTACACAATTACGCCAATGAATGGAACATGCCCCGGAGCCCCTGTGGATGTAACCATCGTGGTCAATCCAAAGCCTGCGATCCCGGCACAGACAGCCAACATTTGCAGTGGTGGTACATTCAACATTACTCCGATCAATGGCAATCCTACAGCAGCAACCATTGTACCTGCCGGAACAACCTATACATGGACAGCGCCAACGGTTACTCCGACTGCAGGTAGTCTTACTGGGGCGGGCGCGCAGGCAACAGGCCAGCCTTCTATCAGCCAGACACTTACCAACACCACCAACGTGGTGCAAACGGCAACCTATACCGTCACACCCAGATCTGGAGCAGCAGGCGCATGCGTGGGTCCAACATTCCAGGTAATGGTACAAGTGGATCCCAGACCTGAGATACCTGCTTTATCAACAACAATTTGCAGTGGAGGAACATTCAACGTAACGCCTGCCAATGGTAATCCTACAGCAGCAACCATTGTACCTGCCGGAACAACGTATACATGGACAGCCCCTACGATTAGCCCTACTCCCGGTAGTGTTACTGGTGGCAGCGCACAGCCCGTGGGCCAGATATCCATCAGTCAAACCTTAACGAATACGACCAACATTCCGCAAACGGCAACGTACACGGTCACACCTACTTCTGGCGCTTCTGGTGCCTGTGTAGGTGCAACGTTCCAGGTGAATGTTCAGGTGGATCCAAAGCCTGAAATCCCCAATCAGGCAGCCACCATATGCAGTGGAGGCACATTTACAGTCACTCCGGTAAATGGCAATCCATCTGCAGCTACAATTGTACCTGGTGGAACAACCTATACATGGACTGCACCTACGGTAAGCCCCAACCCAGGAAGTCTTACAGGTGCAGGGGCACAGCCCGTGGGTCAGCCATCGATCAGCCAAACACTAACCAATACCACCAACGTAGTTCAAACAGCTACCTACACGGTAACTCCAACCTCTGGCGCTTCTGGTGCCTGCGTGGGGGCCACCTTCCAGGTGACTGTTCAGGTGGATCCAAAACCGGAAATACCGGCACAGTCTCAAACGATATGCAGCGGAGGTACATTTAATATTGCCCCGGCCAATGGCAACCCAACAGCCGCTACCATTGTACCGGCCGGTACAACCTATACATGGACAGCGCCAACGGTAAGCCCGACACCGGGTAGCTTGTCAGGGGCCAGTGGCCAGGGTGCGGCTCAGCCTTCAATCAGTCAAACGCTGACCAACACGACCAACGTGGTGCAAACAGCTACATATACAGTTACTCCTACTTCGGGGGCGTCAGGGGCATGCGTTGGCGCAACTTTCCAGGTTACGGTACAAGTAGATCCTAAACCTGAAATACCAAATCAATCAGCAACAATTTGCAGTGGAGGTACTTTTACAATAAGTCCAACCAATGGAAATCCTACTGCCGCTACCATTGTGCCTGCATCTACAACCTATACCTGGACAGCTCCTTCTGTACTTCCTACTCCGGGTAGTTTAACAGGTGCGGTGGCCCAACCGGTGGGTCAGCCTTCCATAAGCCAAACCTTAACCAACACTACCAATGTTGTTCAGACAGCCACCTACACGGTCACACCTACATCTGGGGCATCTGGCAATTGCGTGGGAGCTACTTTCCAGGTGACCGTTCAGGTAGATCCAAAACCAGAGATACCTGCTCAGTCAGCGACCATTTGTAGTGGAGGTACATTTACCATTACTCCAACCAACGGCAATCCTACTGCGGCTACCATTGTTCCCGCATCAACCACTTACACTTGGACGATGCCTACCGTAAGTCCTACCCCTGGAAGTTTGTTGGGCGTTGGCGCACAGGGTGCCGGCCAGCCATCCATAAGCCAAACCTTAACCAACACCACCAATGTGGTGCAAACGGCCACCTACACGGTTACACCTACTTCGGGTGCATCGGGCGCTTGTGTGGGAGCCGCATTCCAGGTCACAGTACAGGTTGATCCCAAACCGGAAATTCCTGCTCAATCGACTACAATTTGTAGTGGCAATACATTCACGATTACACCCGTAAACGGAAGCCCTACGGCCGCGACCATTGTACCTGCCGGAACTACGTATACATGGACAGCTCCATCAATAAGCCCTACACCTGGAAGCCTTACAGGAGCTGGACCGCAGGCAGTGGGTCAACCTTCTATTAGCCAGACTTTAACCAACACGACCAACATCGTACAAACAGCAACCTATACGGTAACACCTACATCTGGTGCTTCCGGATCATGCGTGGGCGCTACCTTCCAGGTAACAGTTCAGGTAGATCCTAAGCCGGAAATCCCGGCTCAGTCTGCAACAATTTGCAGCGGTGGAACCTTTACAATTGCCCCTTCCAATGGCAATCCAACGCCCGCAACCATTGTACCTGGTGGAACCACCTACACATGGACGGCACCTACGGTGAGTCCTACTCCGGGTAGCCTTACTGGTGCCAGTGCTCAGCCTGTAGGTCAGTTCTCAATAAGCCAGACGCTGACCAATACCACCAACGTAACACAGACAGCCACCTATACGGTCACACCTACATCTGGTGCCGTAGGTTCTTGCGTGGGCGCAGCATTTACCGTTACCGTTACCGTGAATCCAAAGCCGGAAATTCCGGCACAAACAGCAACAATCTGTAGTGGAGATATCTTTACAGTAACGCCTTCTAATGGTAATCCTACTGCTGCAACAATAGTGCCCGCAGGTACTACCTATACGTGGACAGCCCCGACAATCAGCCCAACGGCCGGAAGCTTGCTGGGTGCCACCGCACAGGGTGTGGGGCAACCCAACATCAGCCAGATGTTAACCAATACCACCAACATTCAGCAAACAGCTACTTACACAGTTACCCCAACTTCTGGAGCTGCTGGTTCATGTGTAGGGGCAACATTTACGGTTTCCGTTACGGTAAACCCAAAACCGGAAATCCCGGATCAGTCTGCCACAATTTGTAGTGGAAGCACCTTCACGGTAGCACCCGCCAATGGCAATCCGACAGCCGCCACCATTGTGCCGGCAGGAACAACGTATACATGGCCTGCACCAACGGTATCTCCAACAGCGGGCAGCTTGCTGGGTGCAAGCGCACAGTCAGCGCAGGCTTCCATCAGTCAAACACTCACCAATACCACCAATGTAACCCAGACAGCAACGTACACCGTTACGCCAACTTCGGGTGCTTCAGGCTCATGTCCTGGCGCTCCGTTTACGGTTACGGTAACAGTAAATCCCAAACCGGTTATACCGGCACAAAGTACTACCATATGCAGTGGCGACATCTTTAATGTCACACCAGCAGATGGAATTCCTACTGCGGCAACCATTGTGCCGGCAGGAACAACTTATACATGGACTGTACCTACAGTAAGTCCAACGGCTGGAAGTTTGATTGGGGCAAGCGCGCAAGGTGTAGGCCAGCCTTCAATCAGTCAGATGCTGACCAATACTACCAACGTGGTGCAAACGGCAACCTATACGGTCACACCTACTTCAGGGGCAGCTGGCTCATGTGTGGGCTCAACTTTCCAGGTAACAGTTACAGTCAATCCAAAACCTGAAATCCAAAACCAGACTACCACCGCTTGCAGCGGCAGTCCGTTTACAGTTAGTCCTGCAAATGGCGTCCCTGGTCCTTCTATGATCGTGCCCGCGGGTACAACCTACAGTTGGGGTGCCCCGGCAGTCACTGGCGGTATTACGGGCGGTAGTGCGCAGGCAGGTCAGCCTAATATCAGTCAGACCTTGACCAACCCAACCAATACAGTGCAAACTGCAACCTATACAGTTACCCCTACTTCAGGGGCTGCCGGCTCGTGTGTAGGCGCAACATTCCAGGTAACAGTTACGGTAAACCCTACCCCGGTTATCCCGAATCAAACAGCAACCATCTGCAGTGGTACAGCATTTAATGTGAGTCCTACAAATGGAGTTCCTTCTGCAGCCACAATAGTACCGGCAGGTACAACCTACAGTTGGGCTGCCCCGGTGGTTACAGGTGGCATCACAGGAGGAAGTGCACAAACGGGTCAGGCTGCGATCAGTCAGACCTTGACCAATCCGACCAACTCGGTGCAAACAGCAACGTATACAGTGACGCCTACCTCAGGTGCGGCAGGCGCCTGTGTGGGGGCCAACTTCCAGGTGGTGGTTACGGTAAACCCTACTCCGGTAATTCCGGCACAAACGGCAACCACCTGCAGTGGCTCAGCCTTTACAGTAAGTCCTTCCAATGGTAATCCAACAGCCGCTACAATTGTACCAGCAGGCACAACCTACAGTTGGGCAGCACCCGTGGTTACAGGTGGCATCACAGGAGGAAGCGCACAAACAGGTCAGGCCAACATCAGTCAGACATTAACCAATCCAACCAACACGGTACAGACAGCAACTTATACTGTGACACCAACTTCAGGTGCCGCAGGCTCATGCGTGGGAGCTAACTTCCAGGTTACAGTCACGGTAAACCCTACACCTGTCATCCCGGATCAGGCAGCTACAATCTGTAGTGGCGCTGCATTTACAATAAGTCCTGTAAACGCAGCTCCGGTTACAATAGTACCTGCAGGTACTACCTACAGTTGGGCAGCACCAGTAGTAACAGGGGGTATCACAGGGGGTAGCGCTCAGTCAGGTCAGACAAACATCAGTCAGACGTTAACAAATCCTACCAACACCGTCCAAACGGCAACCTATACAGTAACACCAACATCAGGTGCTTCAGGTACTTGTGTGGGCGCTGATTTTCAGGTCACAGTTACGGTAAACCCTACTCCGGTAATCCCAGCGCAAACAGCAACGATCTGCAGCGGCACAGCATTCACAGTGAACCCCGTAAACGCAGCACCAACTACCATCGTACCAGCGGGCACAACCTATACATGGACTGCGCCAGCAGTAACAGGTGGAATCACAGGGGGCAGCGCACAACCAGTGGGCCAGCCCAACATCAGTCAGACCCTGACCAATCCAACCAATACGGTGCAGACAGCCACCTATACTGTTACACCTACATCAGGTGCTGCCGGCTCTTGTGTGGGGGCTACCTTCCAGATCACAGTTACGGTAAACCCTACTCCGGTTATTCCGGATCAGACGGCAACGATATGCAGTGGCGCGGCCTTCACAATAAGTCCCGTAAACGCAGCACCAACTACCATCGTGCCAGCTAGCACAACCTATACCTGGACAGCTCCAGTGGTAACAGGTGGCATCACAGGCGGCAGCGCACAACCAGTAGGTCAGCCCATCATCAGTCAAACCCTGACCAATCCGACCAACACGGTTCAAACCGCAACATATACAGTAACACCAACTTCAGGCGCAGCAGGCACTTGCGTAGGAGCTACCTTCCAAATCACAGTTACGGTAAACCCTACTCCGGTAATCCCAAATCAAACAGCAACGATATGTAGTGGAACGGCCTTTACAGTGAATCCGATAAATGGGAATCCTACCGCAGCCACGATAGTGCCGGCAGCAACAACGTACAGTTGGGCAGCACCTGTGGTTACAGGGGGTATCACAGGAGGCAGCGCACAAACAGGTCAGGCCAGCATCAGCCAGACCTTGACCAATCCAACCAATACCACACAGACGGCAACGTATACAGTAACCCCTACATCCGGGGCAGCGGGTGCCTGTGTGGGAGCAACATTCCAGGTAACAGTTACGGTAAATCCTACTCCGGTGATCCCGGCCCAAACGGCAACAATTTGCAGTGGCACAGCTTTCACAATAAGTCCGGTGAACGCAGCACCCACAACCATTGTGCCTGCAGGCACCACCTATACTTGGACGGCACCCGTAGTAACAGGGGGCATCACAGGGGGTAGTGCACAACCAGTAGGCCAGCCCAACATCAGCCAGACGTTAACGAATCCAACCAACACGCCTCAATCGGCAACGTATACAGTCACACCTACATCAGGCGCTGCTGGTTCATGCGTGGGAGCTACCTTCCAGATCACAGTTACGGTAAACCCTACTCCGGTAATTCCGGCACAATCAGCCACCGTTTGCAGTGACGAAACATTTAACATTACTCCAGCCAACGGTGGGGCAACAATTGTCCCTGCAGGTACCACCTACAGTTGGCCGGCACCAGTGGTTACTGGGGGTATGACAGGCGGAAGCGCACAGACAGGCCAGCCTTCCATCAGCCAAACATTAACAAACCTTTCAGGTGGATTGCAAACGGCTACATACACAGTAACACCAACCTCAGGCGCTGCCGGAGCATGTGTGGGTGCAAGTTTCTCAGTAGTCATTTCCGTTAACCCGGAACCTGTAGCACAGGCACTTTCTACCATTGAAAGATGCAGTGGTCAAAACATTAACTTCAATATCCAGGACATCATCAACAATGTGCCTCCATTTGCAGGTGGAAATTCAGTAACCAGCAAATTCAAATACTCAGTAGTGGCAGATTTCCCGTTGGATGTTTCACCTGCCGTATTCCCTGGCACATTTGATCGGGTAACAGCAACCAATGCACCTATCAATCAAACATTTTCGAATCTGTCCAATCATGATGTAAAACTCACATTTACCATCACACCGATTAGCGATCCTCAAAATTGTGAGGGTACACCATTTGTGCTGGAGGTGATCTACCATCCTGAACCGGTGGGATCGAATTTTTCTGATCCGGTCTGCAGTACAACACTCAACCATAATATACAGTCACAGATTACCAACCCTGCACCTGGTCTTCCAAGTATATTCACCTACACCGTTTCTTCAGACAATGGGGGTGTACCAGCCGGACCAGATAGGGTAGTGGCAAGCAGTGCACCAATTACCGATACCTACACCAATGGCACCGGAAGCCCTGCCAACATCACCTACACAATTACTCCATACAATGCGGCCAACCCGACTTGTAGCGGAACGCCCTTCACGTACACGGTGAATGTTAGTCCCAACCCGACTGGAGTAAGCGGAACTGACCCGGTAAGGTGCTCGGATGAGGCTTTTACCATCGATCCGCAAAACTACATAGTGCCTGCAGTGACAAGTACCTTTGTATGGACCGCCACGTACGATGCGCCTATGTCTGGTCCGGCAGGGGGTACTGGTATGATATCAGGTTCATTGCACAATGAAACCAATGGTCAGTTGTTCGCCCATTATACAGTCACTCCCAAAGCTGGAAGCTGTACAGGCGCACCGTTTACCATTGATCTTCCTATAAATCCTGAGCCGGTCATGGAACCGACCTTGGCCACACCACCTGCCGTGTGTAGCACCAACGCGTCCAGCACCACAGCAATAGGAGTAATCCTCAATACCAATGGCGCTTCGATAGCAGCAGACAATTATACCATTACCCTGAAGAGCATTGAACCAGGTTTGGTGGCATTGCCTGGAAACCTGGCCTTACCTGCCAATGTGTTGGCCAATTCGCCCGCAGCAGGTCAGTCAAATGCTATTGCCAACGACACGTACCGCAACACAACTTCTGCTCAGCTAAAGGTAGTGTACACAGTAGTACCTCAGTCAGCAAATGGCTGCGATGGAAATGCATTTGACATAACAGTTTCTATAAACCCTGAACCGGTACTTGCCAACCCGGGATGGCCAAATGTGTGCAGCTCAAATACTGCTGTTAATAATCCGGTAAACATTGTGTTGGGCACCAACGGCACCTCAGCGGCTGCAGTCAATTACCAATTAGTAGACAGACAGTACAGCACAGGGGGTCCATTTGCGCCTGCCCTGCCTCCGAACTTTACGCCTAACCCTGCCAATGCCGTGATCATGGCGGCACCGGGCAGCATCAACCTGATCAAGAACGACCGCTTCAACAACACGTCTGCAGTGCCTGTAACAGTGCGTTATACCATCCAGGCTTTCAGTTCCCAAAATTGCGTCAGCGAGCCGTTGAATTATGAGGTTACGATTGACCCTGAACCAACAATGATTCCGAACTCAGCTACATTGTGTAGTGATGTAGCCTCTGGCATCATTGTAGGTCCGGCAGTAGGCTCACCTGTCACCACACAATTTGAATTGAAAACAATAGCCAAGTCCGGAGCGCTGGTTGCAGGAGGTAGCAATGTGGGCTTGGGTACTTACCCCGCCAACCTCGCAGCTGGTCAGTCAGATTTTCTTGCCAATGATGTGTTTACCAATACAACGGCAGGTCCTTTAACGGTAACGTATACCATCATCCCTATCGCATCGGGATGCCGTGGTGTCGAACAGACAGTTGTATTTACCGTAGATCCTGCACCAGCCATGGCCACCAACTTAAATAAAGCAACGTGCTATAATTCAGATGCTGAAATAATTTTAGCTACATCTGGAGCCAGCGCACCAGTAAGCAGCTTTGATATCACCAACGTGGTATTTGCCGGTGGCCCTGGTGATATCGTGCAAACGAATGGTAACACTGGCGCACGATTGGCAGTAACTGCCAATGAGATTCGATTCGATCGCTTCCAGAATACAACCAATAACCCTCTTACCGTTACGTACACTGTACGCGGCAATGGGGTCGCTCCAACATTCTGTAAAGGACCTGCACTGGATATCGTACTTACAGTGGAGCCTCAGATTATTGCTGCACCGGTGAATAACAGCGCAAGTATTTGTAGCAGCACGCCAACTAATATTGACCTGCTTTCACCGACTACACCAACCTCAGGTAACATTACATTTAACTACACGGTGACTGCTCCTCCTGGTGTAACCGGATATGTGCCATCCCTGAATAACCTGCCGTTGGGATATAAGATTACCGACAACCTGGTGAACAACAACAACAACGCGGTTATCGTAACCTATGCCATCACACCGGTAGCAAATGGCGCGAAAAATGGAGCTGGGTGCATTGGAATTCCTGTCAATGTAAATGTGAGCGTAGAGCCTAAACCGAAATTGACAGCAAGTCCGTTGGTACAAACCATTTGTGAATCCGATGGCGTCAACTCATCGCCTACCAATATCTTATTGACAACACCAACAAATCCTTCTGTGGGTTCGATGGAGTTCAATGTGATCAGCCGCGTAGCTACGGGGGGTGCCGCATTGCTGTCGCCAGTTAAAAATACTTACCTCAATGGTGAATCCATTACAGACGAATGGAGCAACCCTACACTCACAGACCAGACAGTAACCTACACCCTCCGCCCTCAGGTCAACGGTGGATTGGCTTGTCCTGGCGATGATGTAACAGTTAATGTGACCATCAAGCCAAGACCAGTGATCAGTGCAGTGGCCAACCAAACCTTGTGTAGCGGAGAGTACAGAAATATTCCGCTGACGATGGACATCGCAGGTACTTTTGCAACATGGACCGTAGTGGCGCCTCCTACCATCACAGGTGCGCTCAATGGCGGTGGCAATAGCATGGACCTGACCCTGTTCAACAGCGGCTTCAACGTAGAGACAGTCACTTATACAGTTACACCTAAATTCAACAACTGTAATGGTATTCCGATTACGTTCAATGTCACAGTCAACCCGACTCCAAACATTACAGGTATTCCTGCCACCACACCTACAGTGTGTAACGGAGACGTACTCAACATTCCTTTGGGAAGCAACGTACCGGGTACCACCTTCGACCTGGCAGTGACGGATGTATTCAACCTGGAGGCGCCTGGATTCTTCGACAGAACCGGGGTAACAGGAATCAATCAGCTGGTGAATAACCCTACCGGATTCCAGGCCATCCTGATTTATCAGATCACTCCGATAAGTCCTGCCGGCTGCGTGGGAATTCCAAAGATCTTGAATGTCAATGTGGGATCCATCATTCCTAACGTTACGCCTGACCAAACCGAAATATGCAGTGGCGGTCGGATCCAGATGACCAACTCTTCACTGGGTGCAACCTCTCATCGTTGGTTCTACAGGGTACAGGGTACTACCACGGAATTGGATGTGCGCACCACGCCATTTGTGAATTACCAGTTGAACAACACTTCTACGACAAACCCTATCGTCTACGAGATTGTGTATCAACCGTCCAATGGCTTGTGTACAGTTCCGGATGTGGTTACGCCAATCACGGTATACAGAAACGTGGTGGCTGGCTTCAACGAAGGCACAGTACCTCCGATCATTGCAGGAACTTCTACAGTAAACTTTACCAACACGTCTAACCCGATTGACACACAGTTCAGGTACGAGTGGAACTTCGGCTCGGCTTCATCTCCTGCAACCTTTACGGGTGCCACACCTCCACCGGTGGTGTACAGCCAGCAAGGTCAGCATGTGGTCACCTTAAAGGCGATCAACATCGCAGCGGAAACAGCAGGCAAGGCTTGCGAAAACACCTTCACGAAAACGATTTTTGTACCGATACTGCCGTTGGTGGCCGACTTCACCCTCGATCCGCCTGCAGCATGTTTCCCTGCCACAGTAAAAGTGATTGCCAATCCATCTACTGGTGATATCAACGAGTGGCGTGTGGTCAATTCCAATGGAGTACAGGTGGCAGTATCAGGCGAAAACTTACCTGAGTTCTTTATCAGCACGCCAGGCTTGTTTACGGTTCAGCTCACAACAAAGGATTCATTCACAGGTCAGGTGGAATTTGCAACCAAGCAATTTGAAATCTACAGCAACCCTGTAGCATCCTTCCAGGCACGACCTACCACCGTGTTTGTGCCGGATACAGAAATGTCTACGTTCAACTTCAGTACGGGAGCAAACTTCTACTCATGGGATTTCGGTGATGGCGAAACTTCAGACGAAAGAGAACCGAAACACATCTATAAAATAGAAGGGGTCTACGACATCGTAATGGTGGCGGGCTTTGAACACGATGATGGCGTAGTGTGTACGGATACACTAACACAAAAGGTGGCAGCCAAGCAGGGTGGACAAACCAAAGTGCCGAACGCATTTACACCTAACCCTGGTGGTCCTTCCGGAGGCGTTACAGGTGGTGGCGGAGGAGGAACCTTCAACGATGTGTTCCTGCCTATTGTAAAAGGGGTGGAAGAATTCAACATGCAGATATTCGATCGTTGGGGTAACCTGATATTCGAGAGCAACAACGCCAACGTGGGATGGGATGGCTACGACAGAAATGGAAATATTCTTCCTTCAGGTGTGTATGTTTACAAACTGACGTTGCGCTTGTCAGATGGACAGCGAACCACTCAGATAGGAGACATTACAATGATTCGATAAAAATTGTAAATTAGACGGATGAACAAGAGAATTGGTATTTGGATTTTTGCTCTGTTGATAGGAGTTTCTGCATCTGCGCAGGATCCCCAGTTCTCTCAGTTCTATCAGGCACCACTGTACCTCAATCCGGGCTTTACAGGCATCACACCACAGCAACGTTTTGTGGTCAACCACCGCATTCAGTGGCCAAACCTTCCCCAGGCTTTCGCCACCTATGCAGCCAGCTACGATATTTTTGTGGATGAACTGAGAAGTGGATTTGGTATCATGATGACAACAGACAAGATGGGGTCCGCAGGATGGAGAACATCTACGTTCGGATTGTTATACAGCTACAAGGTACGCCTGAATGACAACCTGGTATTTTCTCCGGGCCTCTATTTTGGATATGGAATCAATGGTTTGGATCGTACCAAACTCCGACTGGGCGATGGTCTGGAATTCAACGGCCAGTCACTGGATCCTGATCTGAACAGGTTGGGCAATCAGCAGTATTTTGATTTTGGATCAGGCTTTCTGTTTTATACAAAATCACTGTGGCTGGGTGGTGCCTTTCAGCACATGAACACACCCAACCTCTCTATCCTGAACAGCACAAGCAGGCTGCCAATGAAAACGACCATCCATGGTGGCGGTAGAATTTCCCTCTATCATGGCTTTAGAACCAGTTCAAAAGTATCCTACATTACACCTTCATTCATTTACCGAAAGCAAGGGCCCATCAGCCAGTTGGACTTTGGTTTGAATTACCACATCGATCCCGTTTCAATCGGGGTGTGGTACAGGGGAAAACCTTTTGAAACCAACGTAATAGGTACGGTCAACCAGGACGCACTTATTTTCGTGATGGGTATTTATCTGGCCAATTTTAATGTGGGCTACAGCTACGACTTCTCGGTGTCGGAATTGTCTACCACTTCGGGAGGGGCCCATGAGCTTTCCATTGTTTATGAATTTGTGGCCAAACCCATTTCCAGGGGGGTGAAGAAGAGAAACCGCCTGATACCGTGTCCTACCTTCAACCGCAAACCGAATTTCTGGAATTAAGCAGGGGCCTCTGACCGGTACAATGTCCCAATCATCCCATTAACCCGTGTGAAAACCCACTCAGCAGTGGATTTCATCCATTAACCGAGGAAACTGGTATCGACCTGTTTTTAACGGGTTCCTTTTCCAATTTTACATGAATTAAGGTTGTCTATAAGTGTGCTTTGATCGGTATTTTTTCTGATCGATTGAAGATGAACGTTGCCAATAAAGGGTTCAAACTGACCCTGTTGTTTTGTTTCCTTTTAATAAAGGGCTGGTCCCAATGTGGTGGGATCATGGAGCCGGGCTTTGCCTTCCTCACAAGCAGTCGCGGATGTGCCCCCTTTACGGTAAATATTCAAACTTTATACCTGTCCTCCGTACCGGGCACACAATATTTCGTGGACTGGGGTGACGGTACTCCGGAAGAAACCTACACACAAGTGGCCCCAGGGGGCGTTAACATCACGCACCTCTATCCCAACTCTCCGGTCAACTGCGGTTATGATGTAATCATTGATGCTTCCAATGCCTGCAACCCCCGGGGCAGCGTGGTGCCCATTCTCACACAGGTAGTCGTGTGGACCAATGATGTCGTATCTGTCAATCCGGGTGTCTTCCGCGTATGCCAGGGTTATGCAGCGGATGTGTTGTTCACCGACAACAGTACTTGGAACTGCTTTCCGCGCGCCACACGTGAAAACAACGAACCCAGATGGATTCAGTGGATCTATGGAACAGGCGCGCCCGCCATTCGCATCCCAGGAGTAGGAGTCAATGCAGTAGTGCCCGGAGCTTTTCCCTACCTCGACCCGGCTCCCGCCAAAAACCCCATCTACCCGGTGTTGGCGCCCGGTCAGGTCAGCCTGCCCATCAACGTGCCGGCCACAGCTCCTGCAGACATCGGCAAGGAATTTGAAATTACACTCAAGAACTGGAACCAGTGCAATCCCTACGACAACAACTTACTGGATGGAAATCCCTTCAACCCGGTGGGAGGGGATGTGGTCAATGGCGACAACCCTGCCCAGGTGATCAGGGGCAGGGTGGTAATCGTAGAGGCACCCAAACCGGATTTCCTTACCCGCCTGGGTGGCCCCGGTGGCCCCATACAAAATGTATTTTGCGTGGGCGACAACATTTATTTTGACGATGAAACCCCACCTATTGGTGGAGCAACTTTTCAATACACCTGGCAATTCTTCGATAACAACACAGGTGCTGGCGCTCCCCTCGGTACAGCTGCTTCTCAAAATCCCACGTTCGCTTATCCAACATCAGGTCAAAAACTAATAAGACTGTCCATTCGCGATACCAATGCCGCAGGAAATTGTGTGGCCATCTTCGAACAAACCATTACCATCTCTCCGTCACTCATCGCACAAATTGAAACGCGCGACTTACTCAACAATCCGATCACGGCAGACTTCTGCCAATCTGCCGTGGCTCCGTTGTCTAATTTCAACGTGCGATTCGCAGACGTTTCGGCAGGAGTAATCACACCCACTACCCAATGGCGCTGGGAGTTTTATAATGAATCCAATGTACTGGTGAAACAGGAACCGTTGGGAGGTGGTTTTTCCCTCGTTCCGCTAGGACCATTTGATGAAGTGTTTACCAATCCTGGAATTTATAGGGTGCGCCTGATCATCAGAGACAACGTGACCTCCTGCGAAACAGTAGACGAAGTGCAGGTGAGGGTCTACGAAAAGCCTGTACCGCTTTTCACAGCAACACGGGTTTGTGAAGGAACGCTGACAAGTTTTAGCGAGTCATCAACACTCAATCCAATCAATGGAGAATCCATTACACTGAAGGAATGGGATTTCAACTACGATGGAGTCACCTTTACCAAGGACCCTGCCTTCGATAACCAAACCTCATTCACAAGATCGCTGGGGCCTGCCAATACCTATCAGGTGGCCCTGCGCGTAACTACAAATCAAAACAGCTGCAGCGACATTTTGGTAGTACCCGTTACAGTAGATCTGCTTCCCAATGCTGCCTTTACTCCGGACGTCACCTCGGGTTGCAGCGTACTCACGGTTACGTTTACCAACAACGCAGTGGGGGGCCAACCAGATGTAATTGATCGCTTCGAATGGGAGGTAGATGAAAAATTGGGTGCAGGCTTTCAGCTGGTAACCACCCAACAACCGTCCGATCCTGGGTTTACTCCTTTCTATGTGCACAATTTTACAAACATCACCACCGCCAATCGGCAGTTTGATATACGAATGAGGGCAGTAACAGTCAACAATTGTCAGCAGCTTTCCGGCATTACTACCGTCACCGTTTTTCCGGGAACACAGTCTGGTTTCATCTCTACCAATTACTCACCATTCAATGATAACTGCTCACCGCAGTCGGTCAACTTTGCGGTAGATGCTGCAACCCAGTCACTGGGTCCCACAGACTACAGGTGGCGCATCAGTGATACCTCAGGTATTATTTCCGAAACAAGTACGGGTACTACGCCAGCCTTTTCTTATGCCTTCGCCAATACCACCCAGGCGATCAAGGATTTTTCGGTCACCTTGATTACCACACTGCCGTCAGGTTGTTTTGGTGATTCCACAAGAACAATTCGCATAAGTCCTATCCCTACCTCCAACTTTATCATTGACACATTGCTTTTTGATTGTCAGTTGATGCGCTTGCGGCTTCGCGCGAATCAAAAAGGCCTGGCCAACTACCACTGGACGGTGCGGGAAAACGGAATCCTGGTAGCAGATGTGAGCAGCATCAATGATGAATTAAATTATGAATTAAACAGACCACCTTCAGGGAGCGCTGATGTCACGGTCCAGTTCAACCTGGATACACGCAACTTTGCCAACTGCGCGAGCCCGGTAAGCACAGATGCAGTGGTAGTACCTGCCAAAGACGACATCAACGCCTCGTTCACAGCCTCACCCAACAGCCAGATGTTGCCCAATGCAACAGTCACCATCGTCAACACCACCAATCCGGGGCCATGGAGCTATCAATGGGATTTTGGAGACGGCACTACCTCTGCGGATCCGTTGGTATCCGCGCACACGTACACTACCTACGGCACCTACACCATTAAACTCACAGTCACCAACAACGTGTGTGTGGAGACTGCAATGGAAACGATCACCATTTTGGCAATTCCGCCCATTGTGGATTTTGCCTACAACCCGGCTTCAGGATGTGCCCCGCTCACGGTAGACTTTACCAACCTGTCGCAGTTTGCCGAACCGGACAAGTACAACTGGCAATTTGGACAGGGGCAGGCAACTTCCAGGGCAATCAACCCTACCTACACGTATTTTGAACCGGGTAAGTACACCGTTTCCCTGTCGGCTACCAACATCACAGGTCAGGTGGTAACGGAAACCAAACAAATGATCATTGAGGTTTTCCCTCGCCCCAGCGCACAGTTTGATGTAAAACCTAGATTGGTGTACATCCCGGGAGGCATCGTCTATACAAAAAACCAAAGCCTTCAGGCCAGCAGCTACGAATGGGATTTTGGCGATGGCACCAAATCGCTGTCACCTCAACCTCAACACATTTATCAGAAGGAAGGCGTGTACGACATACAGCTGATCGCCTTCAATCAGCAGGGATGCTCGGATACCACCAAATTGGAAGGTGTGGTTCGTGCCGAAATAGGGGGGCAGGTGCTGATACCCAATGCATTTTCTCCCAACCTGTCGGGCTCCTCTGGTGGCAACGATCAAAGCAATGGCAGAAACGATGTGTTCCTTCCGCTCACAAGAGGAGTGGTAGAGTTTAATATGGTCATCTTCAATCGATGGGGTGAAATGATGTTTCAAAGCAATGATCCCAACACAGGCTGGGATGGATACTACAACGGCAAGCTATGCCAGCAGGATGTATACGTATACAAAATCACGGCTCGTTACGAAAACGGTGAACGTATAGTAAGGGTGGGAGATGTAAACCTGATTCGATAGATGAGAAAATACCTGATGATATTGTCCTTATTAATCGCTGGCCTCGTTCAGGCACAGGACCCGGAATTTTCTCAGTATTACGCGGCTCCTTTGTATTTGAATCCTGCCTTTACAGGCACCACCATGGACCACCGCTTCATGGCCAACTACAGAAACCAATGGCCCAATGTGGCTCGGGGCTACGAATCGTATGCGTTTTCCTACGATTATAACATGGACTACTACAACAGTGGTGTGGGGCTGATGGCTGTAGTGGACAAGGCAGGAACCGCAGGCATGAAATCCAGCCAGATTAATTTTTTGTACTCCTACAAATGGAACGTGAGCGACAAATGGGTGATCTCTTCAGGTCTCAATTTTGGCTATGCTTTTCGCAGCATTGACTTCAATAAATTACTATTCGGTGATCAGCTACAGTTTGACTCACGGGGAGACATTCCCAGTGACGACCCGGCCTTGTTCAACCTCGGCAATTCCAGCTACTTCGATTTCAACGCAGGACTATTGGCGTATAACCAAACCTTTTGGTTGGGTTTTGCCTCCAGTCACATCAATCGTCCTAATCGATCTTTAATCAACGAAGAGGCTTCTATCCCCATCAAAACTACCATCCATGGTGGCATTAGAATTCCTCTCTATTGGGGCCCATTCAAACGGGATCACATTTCAGTTTTGTCGCCATCTTTCGTGTATAAATCGCAGGGCAACTTCAGTCAATTGGATGTGGGGGCGTACTTCCTCTACGATCCGATCGCCATCGGATTGTGGTACAGGGGGATCCCGGTAAAACAAAATGTGGCAGACAACATCAGTCACGATGCTGCCGTGGTCATTTTGGGTTTTCAGTTTGAAAAAATAGAAATTGCCTACAGCTACGATTTTACAGTCTCAGAATTAGGTCCCATCTCAGGGGGCACCCACGAAGTGTCTTTGCTGTACAAACTGGCAGTGCAATCCGGCAGCAAATCCAAAAAAAAACAGAAATACATTCCCTGTCCTACCTTCAACAAGAAATAACGGTTTCAAGCTGTTGATTCGAATCCTCACGATGGGGAACCCAAAGCCCTGATAAATAAGCTTAAAACCTTAACTTTGCGCCAATATGAGCCTGGTGGTAAATAAGGTAGATTTTGCAGCAAAACTGAATGAAAATCAGATCTTTAGCGCAATAGGAAGGTCCGCAGATCAGTTGGGTGTGCCATGTTACGTGGTGGGTGGATACGTTCGCGATTTGATTTTGGACAGACCTGGCAAAGACATCGATTTTGTGTGCGTGGGCAGCGGTATTGAACTGGCCCGGGAAGTAGCCAATTCGCTGGGTGGTGTCAAGGTGACTGTTTTTAAAACTTTCGGCACAGCCAGAATCGACTACAAAGGGTACGAGCTTGAATTTGTTGGCGCCCGAAAAGAATCCTACCGCGAAGATTCCAGAAAACCACTGGTGGAAGATGGTACGCTGGAAGACGATCAAAACCGGAGGGACTTCACCATCAATGCCATGGCGGTGGGATTGAACAAAGAGAACTGGGGTCAGCTGTTGGATCCATTCGATGGCTTGTCTGATTTACAAAAAAAAATAATTCGCACACCGCTGGAGCCCGCCATCACTTTTTCTGATGATCCCCTCCGCATGATGAGGGCCATCCGTTTTGCGGCCCAACTCAACTTCGACATCGAGCCCCTTACATTTGAAGCCATTGGCGCACATGCAGCTCGATTGAAAATAGTTTCGATGGAAAGAACCATCGAGGAGCTGAATAAGGTTATTCTTACACCAGTGCCTTCCTATGGTTTCAAACTGCTCTTTCACAGTGGGCTGCTGAAAGTGTTCTTCCCCGAAATGGTAGAGCTGCATGGCGTAGAGAACATCGACAACAAAGGACACAAGGACAATTTCTACCACACACTGCAGGTGCTGGACAACGTGTGCACCATGTCAGACGATTTGTGGCTGCGTTGGGCAGCCATATTGCACGACATCGCCAAACCAGCCACCAAACGATTCGATAAAGTGCATGGCTGGACGTTCCATGGGCACGAAGACAGGGGCGCGAGAATGGTGCCGGGCATCTTCAGAAGATTGAAGTTGCCAATGGATGAAAGGATGCACTTTGTGCAGAAACTGGTGCGCCTGCACCTGCGTCCCATTGCTTTGGTCAAGGCAGTAACGGACGCTGCGGTGAGAAGATTGCTGTTTGAAGCAGGAGCAGATACCGAAGCGCTTATGATGCTGTGCCGGGCCGACATCACCTCCAAAAACGGAGAGAAGGTAGCTAAATACATGAAAAACTTCGACCTGGTGGAAAACCGCATGGTAGCCGTGGAAGAAAAGGACAAGGTGCGTAACTTTCAACCACCCATTACAGGGGACGAAATCATTCAAATATTCAAAATATCGCCCGGTAGAATCGTAGGCGAAATAAAAGAACAAATAAAAGATGCGATATTGGATGGCGAAATAGAAAACGATAAAGAACAGGCCTATCAGCTCATGCTCAAAATAGCGGAGAAAAAGGGCCTTACTAAACCTGAAATTTAAAATGGATAACCGTATGATGAGACTTATAAAAATTGCAATGCTGTCGTTGATTGGCCTGGCAATGGTAGTGGAAACCAGCGCGCAAAAGAAAAAACAAACCAAGGAAGCGGTTCCGGTGAAAGAAGAAGTAGTGACACAGCCACCTCCTGAGGAACCAAAAACCCCGACCATCGACCCAATGGTGAGGCATTATTATAAAAAATATGCACTGGCCTCCCGGTGGAATGATGCGCAGGTAGCCAAAGATGCCTTGTACGACTTGATCGCCATCAATCCGGAAACAGATTCATTGATTTTCAACCTCGGTTATTTTTATTATGAAAACCGCCAGTTTGCATCGGCTACACTGGTGAGTCAGGAACTGCTGGCGCGCAATCCCAAGAACCTGGACTACCTGGAACTGTCTGCCGCTTCCTTTGAAGCATTGGGTATTCTGGACCGGTCTCTTCAAAATTATGAGTCGCTTTACCTGCTGTCCAACAGCACGTTGACGTTGTACAAAATTGCATTCATGCAGTTCGACCTCAAGCGTTATGAGGAGGCCTTGACGAATGTAAATATCCTTTTGGGTAAGCCGGATGCAGCTACGTATGAGATTGGCTTCAATGACAAGGACAACAACCAGAAAGATTTTCCAATGGAATTGGCCGTTTTGAATTTGAAAGGACTCATCCTGCAGGAGAAAGGCGATAAGGCAGCAGCAAAGCAAATTTTTCAGGACATCATTAAAAAAGCACCCGATTTTAAACCGGCCATTACCAATCTTGCTGAGTTGAACAAAACAAAAGGTTAGGTGCAACCTTTTCTGTCGGGATTGGTCTTTGGTCAAGCGCTGTAACTTGTTTGGGGGCCCATACTGAACATATTCATTTAAAAATTATTGAAAAGTGCCTCCAAGGAGACAGAGAGGCGTATTATGACCTCTACAAACTGTACAGCCGCAGCATGTTCAACGTGGCGTACAGAATCGTGCACGATGAGGATGAAGCGGAAGATGTGCTGCAGGAAGGCTTCATCAGTGCCTTCAGGAATTTGAAAAACTACAGACAGGAAGCTGCCTTTGGCGCCTGGCTGAAACGCATCGTGGTGAACAAGGCCATCAATGCAGTGAAGAGAAAAAGAATGGACCGCTTCCCTGAAGAGGGCAATATAGAATTGTCAGAAGAAGAGGACCAGTTTACCGACTTCCCTTTCACCGTAGAGCAAGTGAGAAACGCCATTGATCAACTGCCGGACGGATACAGAATGGTGTTGTCGCTGTATCTTCTGGAAGGATACGATCACGGTGAAATTGCCGAAATATTGGGGATTACAGAATCTACTTCAAAATCGCAATTTAACAGATCGAAAAAAAAACTGAGGGAGCTCCTGGAAGAACCGCTGGCGCAGCGGTCCACCTCATAAAAAAAAGAAGTTGTTACAAAATAGAACGGAGATGAAAGATGCACTAAAAAAATTCGTAGATCAAAATCGCGAAGCCCTGGATGACAAAACACCACGGCACAAGGTGTGGCAGGCCATTGCAGATCAACTACCGCAATCCAAAGTGGTGTCGCTCTGGAATTCCGTCACCCTCTGGCGCGCAGCAGCCATTTTTCTGACAGGCCTTTCAGCCTTTTTATTCGTGAAAAACATGGATAGCCCGGTAGAAAAAAAGGTAGCAAAACAACTGCAAGGCGAATTCGAAGATGTGGAATCTTTCTACAGCGATGAGATTGCCAAAAAGGTGGCCCTGATTGACGACTTTGGCGGCACGTTTGAAGAAGATCAGTTTACACAGGACTTTGAAAAACTGGATGCCATGTACCAGGTGCTGAGCGATCAGCTGAAAGACAACCCGAGCCAAAAAGTGAGGGATGCCCTGATACTGAACATGCTGGTGCGCGTAGATCTTTTAAACAGGCAAATCAAAAAACTGGAAGACCAGAAAAGAAAACAGCAGGGAGATGCTTCGGTTTAACCACTAAAAATCTTCGTCACTTTTTAATTCAAATTCCTCTACGGCCGAATCGAAGATTTTGCCGTTTTCACACTTGATCACCCGGGCTGGAAATTTCTTGATGAGGCCGTAACTATGGGTGGCCATCAATACTGCGGTGCCGCTTTTGTTGATCTGTTGAAATAGTTTAAGGATGCCATTGGAAACAGACGGGTCGAGATTTCCGGTAGGCTCATCGGCTATCAATATGAGGGGCTCATTGATCAAGGCCCTGGCAATTACCACCCTTTGTTGTTCTCCACCCGAAAGCTGATGCGGCATTTTTTTCTCTACCGACCCTAATCCCACTTGCATAAGCACTTCCGCCAATCGGCTTTTGGTTTTGGCACCTTCCTTCCACCCGGTGGCCTTCATTACAAAATTCAGATTTTCTCCCACCGTCCGGTCGGGAAACAACTGAAAATCCTGAAAAATGATGCCTATCTTCCTTCGGAGCAGGGGTACCTCACGTTGTTTAATTTCCCGGATGTTAAAACCTGCCACCTGGGTGTCGCCCAACCTCAAGGGAAGATCTCCATAAAGTGTCTTGAGTAAGGAAGATTTTCCCGATCCTGTGCGCCCTACCAAAAAGACAAACTCACCCTTGCCAATTTCAAAAGAGATGTTGTTCAGTACCGAATTGTGATCCTGAAAAATGGTGGCATCCTGTACTCGTACAACGGGATCTGTCGAAAACATAGCACAATTTATTTTCCCTAAAACCTAAACCTGAAACTTGAAACCTAAAACCTGAAACCTGAAACCTAACACCTCAACCATTCGCCTTTTTATGATCCGCCAGAAACTTCTCCAGCCCACTGTCGGTGAGTGGATGCTTCAGTAAATCCATAATCACTTTCAAAGGACAGGTGGCCACATCGGCTCCGATTTCAGCACATTTGATCAGGTGCATGGTGTGACGAATGCTGGCAGCGAGAATTTCGGTCTCATAGCCATAGTTATCATAAATATGGCGGAGCTGTGCGATCAGATCCAACCCATCCTGTGAGATGTCATCCAAACGTCCAATAAACGGTGACACATAACTGGCACCGGCCTTGGCTGCCAATAGCGCCTGACCCGGTGAGAAAACCAAAGTACAGTTGGTGCGGATGCCATCACTGGTAAATTTTTTGATGGCCTTAACGCCATCCTTGATCATCGGTACTTTAACCACGATTTTGTCATCAATTTTGGCCAGTTCTTTGCCCTCTTTGATAATGTGTTCAAAATCCGTTGCAATTACTTCTGCACTTACATTGTTGTCCACAATTCCGCAGATGGCCTTGTAATGCGCTTTTATATTGTCTTCTCCGGCAATTCCCTCTTTGGCCATCAGCGAAGGATTGGTGGTTACACCATCCAGTACGCCAAGGTCGTAGGCTTCCTTAATTTCTTGAAGATTGGCAGTATCGATAAAGAATTTCATAATGAGATAAGTAGTGGTGGTTGATAGTATTGTAGTTACAAAACTAACAGAAAAGCAGGATTTTGAAGGATGGGGGAGGAGATAAAAAAGGGCAAATCGAACATCGCACCGCTACAACTACCTACCCTTGCTACCTTCCGGTCCTGGGGGAGTTCAGCAGGAGCTGGTCGTGCCGATTTGCCGGGCGCAAAGGTAAGTCATATGCATCAAAGCATCAAACCAAAATCAATTCCTATTTGGCCAATCCGGATAACAGCAGATTGAACTCCATACCACTCACTTCCACAAACCCATCCGTAGAAAGATCCTCCCAAATGGCCTCATCAAATTCAATGGGCCGGGTGTCCAGTTGCCCGTTTGCATACACAATCATCTCCATACCAGTAAGATGCACAGGATTCACCTTCACCAAAATTTTTGACCCCTCAATCTCTTTTTTAAAATATTGGTGTACGATATTTGACTGGACACTCATAGGTTTATGTTGCATTTACCCCATAGCCTGGAAACGGACAGGCTACGTATTCAAAAGCTAAGGTACGAAGACGCTGAGGAAATTTTTTACGCTTATGCCAGTAAGTTGGAAGCAACACGTTATCTCTCCTGGCCCGTCCACCGCACGGTAGCAGATACCAATAAGTACATTAAAAAGGCGATGGCAGGTTGGGAGGCAGGATTGGAGTATGCCTACACCATCCGGTCAAAAAATGAAAACCGCTTGCTGGGTACAGTAGGTGCCGTCAATGAAAAGGGCAAAATCCATTTTGGCTATGTGATCAGCCCCTCTTCCTGGAACAAAGGTTATGCCACCGAAGCCGCTGCCGCTCTGGTGCAACAAATAATAAATGGGAATGACGTATACCGGATTTGGACTTTCGTGGATGTAGACAACACAGCGTCTCAAAAAGTATTGCTCAAAATAGGAATGGTTGAGGAAGCGCTACTGCCTGATTGGTTCAGGTTCGTGAATCAAAACAATAAGCCTAAAGACTGTATCTTGTACCGTTGGCCCTTGAAAGAAACATGAATCTACTGGAAAAAAGGTTGGATGAGTTTGAACTGGAACTGGCCCGGTCAGAATACCAGCGCGCTTTGCTTTTGGCTGGCGTCTTTCTGTTGGCCATTCTCATCATGTCACTGAATTTTTTATGGCTGGACAGCAGCGTAGTAAAATTCTACGGGGGCACCTCCATCTATTTTTTCACCATTGCATGGGTGCTGGTTTTTATCATGTACGAACTGGGTGTTATTGCGTTCATCAAAAAAAGCATTAAGGAGGGAAGAAAAATCAGCACGCGGTTCAAGGTGCTGCAAACTACCATAGAAGTCACCTACATGAGTATGTTGATGCTTTACATCATAGGCATTAAAAACGTTTATCTTTTCATCGATTCCCCGGTGCAGTTCATTTACTTTTTCTTCATTATCCTTTCTGTACTACACCTCGACTATCGGATAAGCCTGCTGTGCGGTGTGCTGGCAGCATTACAGTTTGCAGGCATTATTTATTATGCCTACAACGAGGCAGGCATTCCTGTGCGGTACATGCCTTCACTTCCTGAAAATGGATATTATATAAGATGTGTCATTTTTATTTTGTCAGCTGGTGTGGCTGCGTTTGTGGCAGCTGAGGTCAAGCGCAGGGTGAAATCCTCTCTGGACTTTAAACTTCAGAAAAGTGAAATCGAAGTCCATCTGGGACAACAGGTTTCGAAAGACATCCTGGTAACACTCACGCAGGATGGCGGCAAATCCAGAAAACTGGAAGCTACAGTGCTGGCACTGGACATCCGCGGTTTTACCCAATTTGCAGAAGGAAGAAGCCCGGACGAAATTCAGGATTTTCAAAATAAGTTCTTCGGACCTATTCTGGACATCATCAACCAGCACCGTGGTGTGGTTAACCAGATTCTGGGAGATGGTATCATGGCCACTTTTGGAGCCCCCAGCCCCAATCCGCTGCATGCCGACATGGCCTTTCAGTCCGCATTAAAAATATTGGATAAAGTAAAGGAGTTGTGTGCCTCGGGCATAATACCGGAAACCAGAATTGGAATGGGCATCCATTCCGGTGAAGTAATTACAGGAAACATCGGCAATGAAAACCGAAAACAATACTCGATCAGCGGAAAGGCGGTGATCATCGCTTTTAGGATAGAGCAGCTGAACAAAGAGTACAATACCCAATTGCTGATTTCTGAAGAAACCAGGAAAAATATTGTGAAGGGCAATGCATCCATCACCAGCCTGGGACGTGTGGTGCTGAAAGGACTGGAAACACCTGTGGAGATCTATAGCGTTGGGTAATAGAAAATCAACATGGCAATGAGAAAGCCAAGAATAGAGGCCACAAACCCGTACATGAATATGCTGTAGGAAATTCTCAGCAGCTTGTATTTACGCGCCAGCACAATTCCGTTGAAATAAATATCCTTAATGATACTGCCGTAAAGAAAGTCGGCATCTTTCATCATCTCTTTCACACCCCACTCGTAATTCTCCAGCTTCATGCCATAAAAGTTGCCGAAGAACAACAGGTTGGTTTTCTTCTTTTTGATATCATCGGTGGTGAATTTGCCGGAGGATATATTGGGCCGTGTGGCCAGTACCGCATATACAATGGTTAGCAGACAGGAGCCCACCAGCATGAGGGTGGGTACCAATAAGTGAGGAAATTCTTCCAGCTTCCTGAATAAGACGGAGACGATAACAGAAAGAATGATGGCATTGATAGACACCATAATGTTGGCCTTCGAATCAGCCATTTCGCTGAGGGTGATGTGATTTTGGGAGGTGATGCGAAACATGGTTTCAACGCCTCGTTCCGGTCGGTTGCCCTTGTCCAATTTACGCTGTAGTTTTTCCAATTCCTTCTCCAGCTCCTTCAGGTATTTTTTGTCTGCCTTTGGGTAGAGCAGTTTCTTCAGTTTTTTAATGTTTTTTTGTTTTTTAGGCTCTAGCTCAGCCTTACCGTATTCGGTAAAGTACCTGTGATCTTGAAGAAATTTCAGGTTGTATTCTTCCCACTCTTTGTCTGTGAATTGTTTGTCCTTGGTCTTGGCAAGCTCTTCGCGCAGCTGATCGCCCGATTCAAGTAAGGCTTCATGCGACAGGTGGTACAAATCGGCATCACACATTACCTTGTCCACAATGTCCTGAGGGTTTTGCGGCATTTTGGTGGCTTGAATGGCGCGCGTTACCGCCTCTATTTTGGCATCAGGAGCACCCCACTCTTTTAATAGTTGCTTTGCGGTAGCAATGGCGATTTGCTCATGATCCTCACAGTTTTGCGCATAGCCGGTGTCGTGAAACCAGGAAGCAATTAACACGGTCTCCATTTGATCTGCATTGAGCCCGCTTTTTTCTCCTATTTCTTTGGCCGCTGCTGCAACTTTTTGGGTGTGAAGTACATTATGATAAGCATACGCGTTGGTTAATTGAGCTAGCGTTGCTTCGGCATAAGCCCTGGATTTTTCAATTAATTCACTGGCCATCGCAAATGTTAATAAATACTAAAGCTATAAAATCCGGTTACACTTCCCTAACCCCGCCACTCACAGCCTTGTTGTGCATATTACCTGTCAACATAAAAAAATGTCGAAGATTAAAAATAACGATATTTATGATGATTAAATTTCGGTCTATACCTCAATTATTTACAAACTGAAAATGAGAGGGTAAGGTTATGTTAAGAATCGGTTGGTTGTTTCTCACACTGGTAGGAGTAAACTTTGCGCTAGCTCAGGACAAAGATCAGTATTACCTGTACCTGATCGGTGATGCAGGCCTCTCCTCAGTGACCTCAGCACCTTACGTGACCGTGATTCAATCACAGCTGAATCAGAACGATCACGTAGCTTCTTCTGTCGTATTCATGGGCGACAACATTTATCCCAGAGGTTTGGAAGCGGCAGGCCATCCGTGGAGATTGGAAGGGGAGAAAATATTGATGGCGCAAATCAACATAGCCAGCGAAAAGAGCAACGTGTTTTTTGTTCCTGGCAACCACGACTGGAAAAAGGGAAAAAGGAATGGGAACCGGCAAATCCTTCATCAACAGGCATGGATTGATTCTTTGAACAAGGAGAACATCCAACTGCTTCCAAAAAATGGATGTCCGGGGCCGGTAGAAATTGCACTCGGTGAAAAATTGACATTGGTAATACTGGATACGCAATGGTGGCTGCATCCGTGGGAAAAAGAGGAAGGCGAGAACAGCCTGTGCGACTTCAAAACCAGGCAGGAGGTAATGGGGGAAGTGGAAGATATACTTCAGCGCAACCAGGGCAAGCAGGTGGTCATTACAGCGCATCATCCGGTGTTCACCTATGGCGAGCATGGGGGAGTATATACTTTAAAAGATCATATTTTTCCTCTTACAGCGGTGAGCAAAAGTTTATACCTTCCGTTGCCTGTACTGGGATCAATCTATCCGCTGTACCGCAAAGTATTTGGAAACATTCAGGATGTGGCGCATCCGGCTTACAAGGAATGGACGAGTGCCATCTCTTCTTTGATGGAGCAATATCCGGGTACCATATATGCAGCAGGCCATGAACACAACCTGCAGTACAGCACCAAAGACAGCGTGCATTATGTGGTAAGTGGATCAGGTGTAAAAAAGACACACGTCAAACAAAAAGGTTATGCCGAATTTGTACAGGAAGAATTGGGGTTTGCGCGGGTAGTAGTGAAAAGTTCAGGCAAGGTGCGCATTGAATATTATACGAACAATCCGATTCCTGTCTTTACCAAAGAATTCGAGATTCAGAAAAAACCAACGGATGACCTGGGTGCAATGGCGGACTTGAAATGGGTGACGGCACGTGCAAGCAATCAATACGCAGCCGGTAAATCGAGAAAAAAATGGATGGGTGCCAACTACCGTGATGTGTGGGCGCAGGAAATTAAGGCGCCTGTTTTTGATTTTAAATCCGGCAACGGTGAATTAAAAATTGTTCAGCGGGGAGGAGGACAGCAAACATTGTCGCTGCGATTGGAAGATCCGGAGGGTAAACAATACACGCTGAGGTCAATTGAAAAATACCCTGAGAAAGCCATACCCGAAGCGTTTCGGGAAACATTCGCCAAAGACATCGTGCAGGATCAGATATCGGCAGCGCATCCCTACGGAGCACTGGTAATACCCTACCTGGCAGAGGCGGCAGGCATCTACCACACCAACCCCAAAGTGGTGTGGCTGGCAGATGACCCGCGGTTGGGTAGCTACAGAAAAACATTCGGTAACCGATTGATGCTCTTCGAAGAACGTCCCAACGGTAAAGCGAAGGACATGGATTTCTTTGGCAATGCCGATGACATAGAAAGTACATTCAAAGTGCTCGACCAGTTGACCAAAGACAACGACAATTATGTAGACCAATCATTTGTCCTTCGCTCACGCCTGTTTGATTTGTGGATTGGGGATTGGGACAGGCACGATGATCAATGGCGTTGGGCAGAGTTCGATAAAAAGGGAGGGAAAATGTACAGACCCATCCCGCGCGACAGGGATCAGGCATTTTTTGTCAATGAAGGAAGAATCCCGCGGCTGGTAAGCAAAAAATGGGCGCTCCCCAAGCTCCAGGGTTTCGACTATGAATTAAAGTGGCCAGCGGGATTCATGTTCAATGCGCGCTACTTCGACAGAAGCTTCCTCACCGCAATGGAAAAGTCAGACTGGATCAGGGAAGCGAATTTCCTGCAGTCAGCCTTGACAGATGAAGTGATTGAATCCGCCATTAACCAATGGCCACAGGAGATTGCCGGTTTACACGGTGAGGAGATCATCAAAAAGCTAAAGGCAAGGCGCGAAAAATTGACAGACTACGCTTTGAACCATTATTATTTTCTGTCTGAAGCAGTCAATGTTGTAGGATCCAACAAACACGAACTGTTCGAAGTGGAGTACATGGAAAAGGGTGACGTAAAAGTGACGGTGTTTAAAACCAAAAAAGAGGGAACCATCGACAAAAAAATATTTGAAAGAAAATTTGTAAACGGTGAAACCAGGGAAGTGAGACTTTATGGGCTGGATGGAAACGATGCATTTAAATTCAGTGGGGACAATCCCAGTAAGATCAAGGTCCGTGTGATCAGTGGCGAAGGCAAGGATTTATTGTCATCGGTGGCGGGCAACAAACCGCTTGTTTATGATAATCGGGAGGGAATAACCATTGAAGCACAGAGCAGATTCAAAGACAAGCGATCAGATGATCCTGCCGTCAACGAATACAACAGAAAGGAATTCAAATACAACCTGCTGGCACCATTGATTACCGCCAATTACAACATCGATGATGGAATGTTTTTAGGAGGAGGTTTTTTAGCTACCACACATGGTTTCAGAAAAGACCCATTCAAGACAAGGCATTTGTTTTTGGGAAGCTATGCCATCAATACCAGCTCTTTCAATTTCAAATACAATGGCCAGTACACGCAACTGATCCGGCAATGGAATGGTGAAGTTGACCTCGATGTAAAGTCACCCAATTTTGTGAACAACTTTTTCGGTTTAGGCAATGAATCGGTTTTTGACAAAAATATTGATGACAATCCCGCCCTGAATTTGGAGCGCTCCATCGATTATTACCGGCTGCGTTTTAAGCAGTGGTCATTGAATCTCTCACTCTCGCGCAAAGTGGGGTCTGCTGGATTTCTTAAGCTGGGTCCTTCGTTGCAAGTGGTGGAGCTCGAAAGGCCTGAGGCCAACAGGCTGATTAAAGATTATGAGGCCACCCTGGCAGCACCCATACTGGAAAAAACCAAAACTTTTGCCGGGGCCAACTACAGTTGGGGCATCGACAACAGAAACAATTCCGTTTTTACAACCAGGGGCATGTACTTCGAACAATCTTCCGCATTGATGAAGGACTGGACAAACAGTGAAAGTGGCTCGTTCAACGCGCACCAGGCTTCCCTTGCGTTTTACCAGTCTTTTAAGTTTCCGGCCATTCTTACATTGGCGGCAAGAGTAACGGGGGGCATTACCAATGGCGACTATCAAATCTACCAGGCGCAGATATTGGATGGAAGAACAGAGCTTAGGGGTTTTAGAAAAACCCGATTTTATGGAGATAGTAAACTGGTCTTCAACAATGAGATGCGACTGAAGCTGGGAAGCATCCGTTCTTACATCCTTCCGGCTAACATTGGGATATTGGGTTTTTATGATGTGGGTCGCGTTTGGTACGAAGACAGCAATGGCATAGATCCATCAACCTTGTCGGGTCAATCCAGTGTGTGGCACAAAGGATACGGTGGAGGAATATGGCTCACGCCCTTCAACATGGCAGTGGTTTCCATCGAAGCAGCGCATTCTGTGGAAGGAACGCTGGGTTATTTTAGGTTAGGATTTTTGTTCTAATGACAACTGGTGTTGTAGAATCGAACAAGGGCGTAAATCTTGTTATACTTCATCAAGTCCCTGCGATCCGACAAGGCCGCACAATTCGCTTTTAGTCCGGCTACCCAACTGTCAAAATTGTCGGGTTGGATAATAGTCACTCCATCACCGGCTCTGGTTTTGATAAGGTATTCATTTTGCATAAACCGTGCATCTGTATTGGAGAGTTCCCTGGCGTTCTCAAGATCTTCAGCAATTTGATCCTGGGCTTCCGCATCACCACTTACCGCATCGCCAAGATGGCGCTCAAGGCTTCTTTCTGCCATCTCTTTTGCAACTGAATCAGCAGCCTGATTAACCAGGTTGTTGAGACCGGATCTTGCTGTGGTAGGAAAAGGGTTTCTCATCACAATCATCGGGCCGTCTACAATGCGCTGTAAAATGCCGTTTTTATAATTCTCATACACTAGGGTTTTGCCATTGATGTGCTGTTGTACTTTTTTAATTTTTTCTGCGGGTATGATGCTTACAAACTTATCGGCCTTCTCAAGTAATATGGAGGAGTAGAAAAAACTGTATTCCTCGGCATCGGTCAATCCTCGTATGGCTATTCGTCCATTCAACTGCTTCCCGTTTTTGAGAACAATAGTCCCGGGATGAAAATTTTTACCAGGAGTTTTAGCTTCGCGATAATCACTGGCGGTTTTGAGCAACCCAAAGGCTTTTAGGGTATTCCTGCTGAATACCTTTTTACCATCTTCACCTTTAAATCGAACTTCAACGGTGTCAGACTTTTTTACTTTTAATTGGATATTACCCTCCATGCGCTCACCGGAGTTTTTAATGACGAACCCCTTGTCATAACGCGTCACGATAGTTTGATTGGGCTCAACACCGGCTACAGACATTACCTGATATTGCGCAAATAATCCCAGTGGCAAGGCAATAAAACAATAAATAATGCATTTCATGAGCAGGATTTAGATGGAAACAATAACAGGAGCTTGAATATACACATCTTTGGTATAATTCGGGAGCTGTACTTCCGCTAACAACTCTCCCTCCAGCATAGAGGCCATGGCCCTTAGGTAGGCCACTACATCTGCTTTGTTATTGTGTTTGGGATAGGGGCGATGGTCGGCCATCTTCTGCAATACCTTGGGATCACTCAATTTTTCAAGGTGCTTAAGGTCATCCACATCAAATCCAAACTGAAGTAACTCACTGATGAGATCGTCCATCAGTAGTCCACTGGTAGGGCAATAGTCGTTGAGCTGCTCGTTCCAGTCACCGTAACGCTCCATGGCGCGACTGTGAATCTCTCGTTGCGTAAGGGCAGTAACTTCCTGTGCAAGAAAACCACAATTGCAGGCACCCATATGACCCCACTGGTAGGAAGCAGACTGCTCCAGCTTTTTGGCAGTGTTGCGCAGAACCTGGATGATTTTTAAACTCGGCTTTGCCATTTTATTTCTCTATTTTAACCAATTATAGTTGATTATAAAACAGGTAAATCAAGACTTTGTTCGTATGACCGTGGAGGAAAACGTTTATAGTGAAGACAATTTCAAGCGAATTATAGAATATGCACCCATCGGCATTGTCATCATCGATAAGGTGTTCAGGTGGAGGGTGGTCAATAAGAGATTTTGCGAAATCATTGGCTATCAAAAAAAAGAACTTTTGGGTAAAACTTTCCTAGACATCACCTATAAAGAAGATCGGGATCAAAACAAAGAGCTGTACGAGCAACTAAAAAGGGGGGAAATCAAGGAATACAGTTTCGAAAAAAGATACGTAAGAAAAGATGGCAGAGTCATTTGGGCGAGATTGACGGTTGCCGGAGCAATGATAAATGGAGAGTTCTCCCACCTGGTGGCTTTGATTCAGGACGTTGATGAGACCAAAAGATATCAGAACGAAATACTTTACAAGAACAAAGAGCTGGATACGCTCTTTTATAAAGCCTCTCACGATCTGAAGTCACCCATCAAAACGCTGGAGGGATTATTGTATATTCTGAAAGTGGAGAACCCCGAAGCAGCGAAAGGAGATACCTTTCAATATTTGGAGGAAACGGTGCGCCAGTTGAAAACTCAAAATGAATCACTGCTTCAAGTCGTGAAAATCAATGAACTGGATCCTGCCATAGAACCCGTTGAACCTTTTGCAATACTTAAAGCATGTGCAACAGACCAGGTGAACCTTACTGTGAAAGGGGCCGCGAACTTAAAAATAAAATCAGATCCCTATTTTCTGCAGCTCATCTTCTCCAGATTAATGCAAAACAGCGCGCAGTTTGCCAGTCATGAGCAGGTAAACGTTGAAGTAACCTATAAAAAACACGACAAGTACCACGGCTTCACCTACACAGACGATGCAATCGGCATTACAAAAGAGATTCAGGATAGGATATTTGAAATGTTCTTCAAAGGCCATGAGCAATCCAAGGGCAGCGGGCTGGGACTGTACATTGTTAAAAAAGCAGTGGAAAAACTGAACGGTGAAATTGATGCTGCACCCAACCCTGTTGGAGGAACAGTATTTAAACTACTTTTGCCTTTGAACACTTGATCGCTTTAAGTCAGACTCCAAAATGATCATCATGAGAACGTTTGCAATTGGAATAATTTTTTTAACACTTCTCGCTTGCGAAACCAAAACCGAAAAGCCCAAAGCCATAGGGATAGAATTATCCGATATGGACACCACTGTTCGCCCGCAGGACGATTTGTTCCGGTTTGCCAATGGTGGCTGGCTGGCGCGCACACAAATTCCTCCCGACCGCGGAAGTTGGAACAGCTTTAGCGAGCTGTATGAGCGCAACAATGCCATACTACTGGAAGTACTCACTGAAGCAGCGCAAAACCCCAACTACATCGAAGGAACGGATCAGCGCAAAGCAGCAGATTTTTATAGCATAGGCATGGACTCCCTGCTGGCAGAAAAAGTGGGCGCCTCGGTATTGAAACCCGTGTTCGATAAAATCAATCGCATCAACAATCCCACCACATTGCAGCAATACCTGATAGAACAGGAGCTGGAAGGGGGAGGAGCATTTTTTGGCTTTTTTGTGATCTCAGATCTCAAAGACTCAAAAGTCAATGCGGCCTACCTGGGTTCGGGTGGCCTGGGTTTGCCTGAAAGAGATTATTACCTCAAGGGGGATGAAAAATCAAAAGAGACGAGAGAGCAATATGAAACGCACATCGCCAAAATGTTACAATTGACAGGTGAAAGTGCGGAGCAATCAAAAAGGTGGGCAGACAAAGTGTTGGCAATAGAAACACAATTGGCTAAAGCAACGCTGACGAAGGAAGAGCGCAGGGATCCATCCAAATTGTACAACAAAAAATCGATCGCCCAGTTGCAGGTATTGGCAGGGGACATCAATTGGAAAAATTATTTGGATGGCTTGGGTGTCACCATCGATACACTCATTGTTACAGAGCCCGAGTTCATCAAAGAATGTCAGCGCATTTTCGACAGTGGAAGATGGGGCGACATTCAGGCTTACCTGAAGTGGTCAGCCATAAGAGGTGCGGCTCCGTATTTGAGCCACGCATTCGTCAAAGAGTCTTTTGAGTTCAACAGCAAGTACCTGCGCGGAACCGAAGCCCTGCGACCGAGATGGAAACGGGTACTTGGTACAACCGACAATTACCTGGGGGATGCCACCGGTCAGCTTTATGTAGCGAAAGCTTTTCCCCCTGAAGCCAAAAGAAAAGCGCTGGAGATGGTGGATAACATCAAACTGGCCATGGCAGATCGAATTAAAGAGCTGGATTGGATGACGGATTCGACCAAACGCAGGGCGCTGAAAAAGCTGAGTACTTTTCAGGTGAAAATTGGTTATCCGGATGAATGGAAAAGTTATGCGGGCCTTGTGATAGACAAATCCCCTGAATCTAAATCCTATTATCAGAATGTGGTGAATGCATCCAGGTGGTCCGTTCGCAGGCAGATCGATAAACTGGGCAAACCAGTGGACAGGCAAGAATGGCAAATGACACCGCAAACGGTTAATGCCTATTATAATCCACTTTTTAATGAGATCGTATTTCCTGCCGGTATTTTACAGCCTCCGTTTTACAATTATCAGGCTGACGAAGCGGTCAACTATGGTGGAATAGGTGCGGTGATCGGACATGAAATTTCTCACGGCTTCGATGATACAGGAAGCCAGTTTGATGAGGAGGGCAACTTAAAAAATTGGTGGGGAGACGCAGACTTAAAGCGTTTCAAGGAAAAAGGGAATGCGCTGGCCAGACAATTCGATGCCTATGAACCATTGCCGGGAGTTTTTGTGCAGGGCAAGTTTACGTTGGGAGAGAACATTGGCGATCTGGGCGGAGTGAATGTCGCCTATGAAGGTTTGCAGCGTTTTCTGAGAGAAAATGGTAACCCCGGATTGATCGATGGATATACTCCGGACCAAAGATTTTTCATTTCCTGGGCAACGATATGGAGATCGAAAGAAAAAGACGAAAGCCTGCGAACACAGGTGAATACAGACCCTCATGCTCCCAATAGGTACAGGGCCAATGGTCCGGTTACCAACGCCAAATCCTTTTATGAGGCTTTTGACCTGAAGCCAGGCGATGAACTTTTTCGAGAAGAAAAAGACAGGATAAAAATATGGTAATCATTTTTTAGCCCGAAGCTCCCGTCACTCTGAGCGTAAGCGAAGAGTCTCATTCCGCAACTGGCCCCCGCAACTGGCCGCAACTGGCGCGCGTGTTGTGGGCTGGCTTGCGCCAAGGTCACGCGTGCCTTGCATTTGTGGTCACGCGTGCCTTGCGTTATTACCCGTCACGCAAAGTATACCTGAATGTAAACGGGTGTTACCGTCACTCTGAGCGTAAGCGAAGAGTCTCATTCTCAGCGTAAGGCGTAAGCGCGTGTCCGCTCAATCCCAATAGCTATCGGGAACGGAAAGAGTCTCCAAAACTAGAATACCCTGACCCCTAGAATCACCAAAACAAAGTATCAATCCACCCCTACGAATCCCAAAACAAAGTATCAATCCACTGCAACTGGCGCGCGTGTTGTGGGCTGGTTTGCGCGAAGGTCACGCGTGCCTTGCGTTTGTGGTCACGCGTGCCTTGCGTTATTACCCGTCACGCAAAGTATACCTGAATGTAAACGGGTGTTACCGTCACTCTGAGCGTAAGCGAAGAGTCTCATTCTCAGCGTAAGGCGTAAGCGCGTGTCCGCTCAATCCCAATAGCTATCGGGAACGGAAAGAGTCTCCAAAACTAGAATACCCTGACCCCTAGAATCACCAAAACAAAGTATCAATCCACTCCTACGAATCCCGGAAGTATTTAAGAATCTCACCACCAAACTATTTTTAGCCCGAAGCTCCCGTCACTCTGAGCGTAAGCGAAGAGTCTAATTCCGCAACTGGCCCCGCAACTGGCGCGCGTGTTGTGGGTTGGCCTGCGCCAAGGTCACGCGTGCCTTGCGTTTGTGGTCACGCGTGCCTTGCGTTATTACCCGTCACGCAAAGTATACCTGAATGTAAACGGGTGTTACCGTCACTCTGAGCGTAAGCGAAGAGTCTCATTCTCAGCGTAAGGCGTAAGCGCGTGTCCGCTCAATCCCAATAGCTATCGGGAACGGAAAGAGTCTCCAAAACTAGAATACCCTGACCCCTAGAATCACCAAAACAAAGTATCAATCCACTCCTACGAATCCCGGAAGTATTTAAGAATCTCACCACCAAACTATTTTTAGCCCGAAGCTCCCGTCACTCTGAACGTAAGCGAAGAGTCTCATTCCGCAACTGGCCCCCGCAACTGGCGCGCATGTTGTGGGTTGGCTTGTGCCAAGTTCCGTGCCTTGCGTTTATTCCCCCTGGAATCACCAACAAAGCGTCAGAAACAACCTCCCCCTATTTTTTATCACCGATGGGTTTGTAATCACTATTCCCTTTAGTATTATTGCCCCACGAAAAAAACATCCAATCATGGGTAGAGGAGATAAAAAATCAAAAAAAGGCAAAATCAGAAAAGGTTCTTACGGGAATTCCAGATTGCGCAAAGCCAATAAAAAAGTAAGCACGCCAGCAGCCGCTACAGCAGAAGTAAAGGCCAAGCCTAAGGCGAAAAAAGTGGCCAAGAAAAAAGTAAAGGCTGCAGATAAAGAATAATGATCTTAAACTTGAACATAGCAGGATGGTGGCATTTCCGAAAATCGGGGAATGGCTGCTTGTGCTATAGTTAAAAGTAATTAATAGTACACTTGTTGGAAGCCCGCCCCGATCACTCGGGGCGGGCTTCTTTTTTTTTACAGACTTTTTAAAATGAAACATCGATTATACACACGATCAAAAAAATTACTGGCGGATACATTGACCCCGGTCAACATCTATCTCAAACTCCGGGATATATACGCTGGCAGCTTTCTGTTGGAGAGCTCCGACTATCACGGTCAGGAAAACAGCCTCTCCCTGATCTGTTGCAACCCGCTGGCGTCTTTTCAATTGTCAGGTTTGGAACTCTCCGTAAAATATCCTGGACAATCCGCCCAAAGGAAAACACTACGATCAGGCAACGAAGTATTGTCAGCATTGGATGACTTCAGAAATAACTTTGAAACAGTAGACGCTGATTCAAAGTACATTTCCGGTGGCCTTTTTGGCTACATGACCTACGATGCGGTACGCTATTTTGAAAACATCGACATACCATCAGCACCAGACAGCATCCCTGACATATGGTACAAAGTGTTTCAGTATGTCATCGTGGTCGATCACTTTTCCAATCAAATGGTGCTTTTTGAAAATGCGTTGTCACCAGAGGCAACTTCGGGTCTCGACAATCTGAAAAAAATAATTCTCAGCAATCGCTTCAGCACTTTTCCATTCTCTTCCTCGGGTGAGGAAACGTCCAATGTCACCGATGAAGAATACCGCCAGATGGTTGCCGCAGGCATCGCCCATTGCAAAAGGGGTGACGTGTTTCAAATCGTGTTGTCAAGGCAATTTAAATCTCAATTTCAGGGTGATGAATTCAATGTCTACCGCGCCCTCCGTTCTATCAACCCCTCGCCTTATCTTTTTTATTTCGACTTTGGAAGTTTTAAAATATTTGGCTCCTCACCGGAGACACAAATTCAGATCAAGGGAAACCAGGCGGCCATTTTTCCCATCGCAGGCACATTCAAGAGAACAGGTGATGATAAAAAAGATGCAGAGCTGGCAGCTCAACTTACGATGGATGAAAAGGAAAATGCGGAACACGTCATGTTGGTGGACCTGGCCCGCAACGACATGAGCAGAGATGCCACCAAAGTAAAGGTGGAAGTGTTCAGGGAAATTCAATACTACAGCCACGTCATTCACCTGGTGTCCAAAGTGACAGGTACCATCAATGGCAGTTCACCACTAAAAGTGGCCGCCAATACTTTTCCCGCAGGCACCCTGTCGGGAGCGCCCAAACACAAGGCGATGCAATTGATCAGTAAGTATGAAAATAGTAACAGAAGTTTTTATGGAGGGGCAATTGGCTTCCTGGGGTTTAATGGTGACTATAATCACGCCATCATGATACGAACTTTCCTGAGTAAGTCCAACCAGCTCATCACACAGGCTGGTGCAGGCATCGTAGCCCAATCGGTGCCCGAAAATGAATTGCAGGAAGTGAACAATAAACTGGAAGCATTAAGAAAAGCCCTATTAATGGCGGAAGAATTATGAAAAAAAATGTTTTAGTACTCGATAACTACGACTCGTTTACCTACAATCTTGTCTACCTCCTGCAGGAGTTGGGTTTCCCGCCAACGGTAATTCGCAATGATAAAATTGACATGGAAGCAGTAGATCAATATGACAAGATATTGTTGTCACCGGGCCCGGGCATTCCCGATGAAGCAGGTAAGATGAAAGCATTGATCAGGGAATATGGTCCCACAAAAAGCATATTGGGCGTATGCCTGGGACATCAGGCCATTGCCGAAGTCTACAACGCAGCACTCTTCAACATGAATGAAGTTTTGCATGGGGTCACCAGTAAAATCTCTTTTACTGAATCTGCAGACACCCTGTTCGAAGGCATTCCTTCCAGTATCAATGTAGGTCACTACCATTCATGGTCTGTAAAACCGGAAACCATCAACGGGATATTGAAAATCACAGCCGTTAACGACAAGGGATTGGTGATGGCCATTGCCCACAACCGGTTTGATGTAAAAGGGGTACAATTTCATCCTGAATCCATCCTGACGGAACATGGTAAACAAATGATTTCAAACTGGGTCAACAATTGACGAAAAGCATAGAAGAAATGAAAACGATATTGAATGAGTTGATCGAATACCGGTCCTTGGATAAATCCACTGCCAAAAAGGTGTTGATGGACATGGCGTCTGGTGCCTACAATTCCAGCCAGATGAGTGCCTTCATCACCGTGTACATGATGCGAACCATCACCATCGAAGAGTTGGAAGGTTTTAGGGATGCCATGTTGGAACTGTGCATTCCGGTCACAACCAATAAGCCACTGATCGATGTGTGTGGAACGGGTGGTGATGGTAAAAACACATTCAACATCTCCACGCTTTCAGCTTTCGTGGTAGCTGCAGCGGGGCAACCTGTTGCCAAACATGGCAATTACGGGGTGTCGTCTGTAAGTGGTTCTTCCAATGTGATGGAACACCTCGGCTATACCTTCTCCAACGATACCAAAAAGTTGATGGAGGAACTGGAACGGACCAACATTTTTTTTATGCATGCTCCGCTCTTTCACCCTGCAATGAAAAATGTAGCGCCTATTCGTAAAGAATTGGGCGTAAAAACATTTTTTAATTTGTTGGGCCCGATTGTAAATCCCGCCTCTCCACCTCGTCAGCTGGTAGGGGTGTTTAACCTGGAGCTGGCGCGACAGTATGGCTACCTCTATCAGCAAAGCAACAAGGACTATGTGATCCTGCACGACCTGAATGGTTACGATGAGATTTCACTTACAGGACCATTTAAGATTTTTTCCAATTGGGGTGAAGATCAATTGGAACCTTCCGATTTGGGCTTGCCCGAAATCAAGGCAGAAGACTTGCAGGGGGGTGAAACAGTAGAAGAAGCGGCCGATATTTTTCTCAACATTTTACAAGGCAAGGGCACTGACGCACAAAAGGCAGCGGTAGTCGCCAATGCAGGAATGGCCCTCTACTGCGGAAACAAAAAAGAAGGATTAATTCCAGCGGTACAAAAAGCAAGTAAGACCCTGTCGTCAGGGGAAGCCTACCATACATTCAAAAAACTGATAAACAGCTAATGGATATTCTTGAAAAAATTGCAGCACAAAAGAAAAAGGAAGTCGCGGAGCGCAAAAGTTTGTATCCCGTCAAACTATTGGAGCAAAGTATTTACTTTCCCACACCTTGTGTCTCATTAAAACAATACCTACATCGCAGCGATAAGTCGGGTGTCATCGCAGAGATCAAAAGGAAGTCACCATCAAAAGGAGACATCAACCCTTATGTGTCTGTAGAGCGAACATCCATTGGATACATGCAGGCGGGGGCATCGGCCCTTTCAATAGTAACAGATACAAACTTTTTCGGAGGGAGTAGTAATGACCTGTCCGTAGCAAGGAAATTCAACTATTGTCCCATCCTGCGCAAAGACTTTATGATAGATGAATATCAGCTGATAGAGGCCAAGTCGATGGGAGCAGATGCAATATTGCTGATTGCTGCCATGCTCGAGCCTTCAAAATTGAAAAGCCTGTGCGACTCGGCCCATGCGCTGGGCCTGGAAGTGCTGCTGGAAGTACACGATGAAGTTGAACTCAACAGCAACCTGGAAGCACAACCCGATGTGGTGGGGGTCAATAACAGGAACCTGCGCTCATTTGAGGTGAACACCGCGCTCAGCAAAAAACTGGCACCCATGATTCCCAATGAATTTATAAAAATATCGGAAAGCGGGATCGATTCCCCGGCAGTAGCAGCAGCACTTCGGGCCTATGGATTTGATGGTTTTTTAATAGGTGAATTGTTTATGAAAACTAGCCGGCCCGAATGGGCCGCGAGCGAGTTTATAAAAGCGCTAAATCGATTGGAATTAAAAGCTAAAGTTGATGCTTAAAATAAAGGTGTGCGGTATGGTGTCCAAAAACAATGTGAGGGAAGTGGCTGACCTTTCACCAGACTTCATGGGGTTTATTTTTTATCAATCTTCTCCCCGTTTCGTAGGTGAGCATTTGGAGTTGCCGGATTGGAATCCCGCCATTCGTAAGGTGGCCGTGTTTGTAAACGAAACAACTGAAAATATCTTAAAGACATGCGATCGTTATCAAATTAAGATGGCACAACTTCATGGTGACGAATCTCCGTTGTTTTGTCAGCAACTTCAGTCCGGTGGTTTGGAAATAATCAAAGCGTTTGCGCTGGACGAGCAATTTGATTTTCAGGTACTGGAGCCTTACCAAAATGCCGTTGATTATTTTTTGTTGGATGCCAAAGGGAAATACAAGGGAGGCAATGGGCTCACCTTCAACTGGCAGTTGCTTGATAAATACAAGTTGCAAATTCCCTTTTTCCTCAGTGGTGGTATCAATGCCGATAATGTTGCTGCAGTTAAAAACCTCCGGCACGAAAGACTATTTGCGATTGATGTCAACAGCGGTGTAGAGGATCAACCTGGGCTCAAGAGTCCATCGAAGTTAAATGAACTGGTTCAAAATTTTAAGAGATAAAGAAATGAAATATCAGGTAGACGAGCGTGGGTATTATGGCCGGTTTGGTGGTGCGTTTATTCCGGAAATGTTGTATCCCAATGTGGAGGCACTCCGAACCACCTACCTCTCCATTATTGAAAGCACGGCTTTTCAAAATGAAATGGATGACTTACTGAAAAATTTCGTGGGCAGACCTACTCCGCTTTACTTTGCTTCCCGGCTTTCCGATCAACTCAAGGCAAAAATATATTTAAAACGGGAAGACCTTTGTCACACGGGGGCACACAAAGTGAACAACACCGTAGGGCAAATCATTCTGGCCCGACACATGGGAAAATCTAAGATCATAGCAGAAACAGGTGCGGGACAACATGGGGTGGCCACCGCAACGGTGTGTGCGCTGATGGGTATGGAGTGTTTGGTGTACATGGGAAAGCTGGACATGGAGAGACAAAAACCCAATGTAGAACGCATGCGCATCTTGGGTGCGAAGGTAGTACCGGCACTGAGTGGCAGCATGACCTTAAAGGATGCTACCAATGAGGCCATGCGCCATTGGATCAGCCACCCTAAGGATACGCACTACATCATTGGTTCTGTGGTAGGTCCTCATCCTTATCCTGACATGGTGGCGCGCTTTCAGTCGGTGATCAGCAAAGAGATCAGAAGTCAGCTGATAGCAGAGCAGGGCAATCCGTTTCCTGATCATGTTGTTGCTTGTATTGGTGGCGGCAGCAATGCAGCGGGTGCCTTTTACCATTTTATGGATGAACCACACGTGCACCTGGTGGGCGTGGAAGCAGCAGGCAAGGGAATTGATTCAGGTGAATCTGCGGCAACAACGGCACTGGGAAAACCAGGAGTGCTGCACGGAAGCAAAACGTTGTTGATGCAAACCGCAGATGGACAGGTGATCGAACCGTATTCCATCTCTGCAGGATTGGATTATCCTGGAATCGGCCCATTGCATGCCCATCTGTTGGATGTCGGGCGAGTACAGTTTGTAAGCGCGACTGACGATGAAGCCATGCAGGCAGGTATTGCCTTGAGCCGGCTGGAAGGAATCATTCCTGCCATTGAATCAGCCCACGCCATCGCAGGCTTGAGTAAAATGAATTACGATGAGGATGATGTCATTGTGATTAACCTGAGTGGCCGCGGTGATAAAGACCTGGATACGTATATTCGTTATGGAAATTATTAACCCAACTCTTATCATCTCCAACCCCAAATCGCAAACCATAAACTAATAAACCATCATGAGACTTCTCTTTCTAACCATTGTTGTACTGATTATAAGCTGTACTCCCCAAAAAGAATCAGTCATCGATAGGGCGGCCTATCAAAATGAAATTGACTCCTGGCATGCCAACAGGGTAGAGGAACAATTGGTTGGTGACAACGGTTGGCTCAACCTCGCGGGTTTGTATTGGTTGAACGAGGGCTTTAACACTTTCGGTAGTGATGCTTCCAATGATGTGGTATTCCCGTCAGGAAAGATCGATGCAAATGCCGGTGTGTTTGTGGTGCAGCAAGGCAAGGTAACGATGGAGGTGAACAAGGGAGTAAAGATAGTAAGGGACTCGATGCTGGTGACGCGCGAGGTAATGCACTATCCGGATTCCTCATTTTATCCCTTGTACAGCCATGGATCGTTACAGTGGATGATCATTGATCGATCGGGCAAATTGGGTGTTAGGCTGCGCGACTTGCAGAGTGAGGCGGTGAAAAAATTTGAAGGCGTGGAGCGGTATCCTGTCGATCTGAAATGGAGAGTAGAAGCGGCATTTGAAAAGTATGATCCCGTAAGACAAATTGCAATCACCAATATTTTAGGACAAACCTACCAATCACCTTGCCCCGGTGCCCTCGTATTCGAAATAGAAGGTAAAACCTATCGGTTGGATGTCATTGATGATGGCACGGAAGGCGAGTACTATATCCTTTTTGGTGATCAAACCAACGAACACGAAACGTATCCGTCAGGCAGGTACATGTATGTGAAGCATCCCGATGCCGAAGGAAAAGTAGTGGTCGACTTCAACAAGGGATACAATCCTCCTTGTGCATTTACAGAATTTGCTACCTGCCCGCTGCCACCAAGACAAAACTTTTTGGGTTTGAACATTACAGCAGGTGAAAAAAACTTTGGCAAACATTAACTATTAGCGCAAACATTTGACGAATAATTAAAAGGGAAGAATGAAAACATTGGAGAAGGAGAACCAGACAGAAGAACTTTTTAAAAGAAAAAATAAAAACCTGCTTTCGGTTTATTATACGGCCGGATACCCTGCTTTGAACGATACAGTGCGGATTGGCCAATGGCTGGCGCAGGCAGGTGCAGATATGATAGAAATAGGAATTCCGTTTTCAGATCCCGTAGCGGATGGTCCTGTCATTCAGGAAAGCAGCAAAGTAGCCCTCGAAAATGGAATGACGCTGAACTTATTGTTGGAGCAGGTTGGCGAACTTCGATCTGGTGTTAAAATTCCAATTGTGCTGATGGGATACATCAATCCGATTTTGCAGATGGGGGTGGCATCATTTTGCGAAAGGGCAGCGCACGCTGGCGTAGACGCGGTCATCATTCCTGACCTCCCGCTGTTGGAATATCAGGAATCCTATCAGGGTATTTTTGAATCCTGGGGTATAAAAAATATATTCATGGTCACGCCCACTACCTCCGAAGAACGTATCCGGGCAATTGACGATAGCTCCAGTGCTTTTATCTATGTGGTGTCTTCTTCCGGCACCACTGGAGCAAGAAAAGATTTTTCAGGGGAACAAATCGATTATCTGAATAGGCTTAAGCAGATGAAACTAAAAAATCCCTGGTTGGTGGGGTTTGGGGTATCCAACAAAACCACTTTTTCAACAATTTGTGATTATAGTGCGGGGGCAATCGTAGGGAGTGCCTTCATTGCTATGCTGAAAAACAGCAACAACTTCAGTGCTGATATCCCAAATTTTGTACAATCAATTAAAGCAAAGTCATGATCGTTCAACTGCATCGAAGCGCCACAAACGAAGAGAAAAGTAATATCGACAGCAAAGTAGCCCTGATGGGTTATAAAACTACATTAGTGAAAACCCAAATGGGCGAATACCTGATCGGAATTGGCAAACGCGAGTTTGACATACGCCAGATAGGCAGACTACCCGGTGTGGCCGACATCCATCACGTGTCTGACGACTATAAACTGGTGTCGCGCAAATGGAAGGTCAAAAGAACGGTCATTGACTTGGGCGACAATGTTCAAATTGGCAATGGAGCGTTGTCCATCATGGCCGGCCCGTGCTCTATAGAGTCAGAAGCGCAAATAGAAGCAACCATTGCACACTTGAAAAAGAACAAAGTATCCATAATGCGTGGTGGCGTTTTCAAGCCGCGCAGCTCTCCCTATGCCTTTCGCGGACTGGGCAAAGAAGGACTTCAGTTGTGGTCGCAACAGGCACAGGCTGCTGGCATTAAAATAATTTCAGAGGTGATGCAGGTAAGCCAGATCGCGGAGATGTACGACCATGTAGATGTATTTCAGGTAGGGGCACGCAACACACAAAATTTTAATTTGTTGGACGAACTGGGGCGCATCGACAAACCGGTGATGATCAAGAGAGGGATCTCGGGTACGCTGGAAGAATTGTTGTCTTCAGCAGAGTACGTCTTCAGTGGTGGCAATGAAAAACTGATTTTGTGCGAACGCGGTATTCGCACGTATGAAAAAGCCAGCCGCAACACCATGGATGTGAATGCCATCCCAATACTGAAAGAAAAAACACACTTGCCAGTAATAGCAGATCCATCTCACGGTATCGGACTGCGGCAATATGTGGAGCCCATCGCTTTGGCAAGTATCATGGCGGGGGCAGATGGAATCATTTATGAAACCCACCAGCAACCGGAACAGGCATTCAGCGATGCCATGCAAACGCTCGACTTCAGCGAATCGCAACGACTGATTGAAAGAGCGCGAAAGGTATTTGATTTGAGAGAAAGTTTTTAACTTGATCATCCTAAAAGGCGCCCACCCTCATCGCATTTTTAGGGATATGAATAATTAATAATTTAAAACTTACAACTATAAATAAATGATCGTCTACGGTATCAAAAACTGCAATACAGTAAAGTCTGCACTCGATTGGCTGAAAAAAAAGAAAGTGGACTTCGAATTCCACGACTACAAAAGCAATGGCATTACCGCAGCCAAATTGAAGGACTGGAGCAAACAGGTGGGATGGGAGACATTAGTGAATAAAAAGGGGATGACGTGGCGCAAACTGGACGATAAAGCCAAAGCCAAAGTGACCAACCTTGCAGCAGCCATTGAACTGATGACCGCACAAACCAGTGTAATCAAAAGACCTTTGATTGAAGTGGAGGGTAAAGTGGTGGCAGTAGGATTTGATGAAGCTGAGTACAAGTCGAAGTTAAAGTAGATATTTTTTTCGTTCATGAATACAGACAACAACCCTTACGCCAGTCTTCTGGGAATTGAAGTAGTGGAAGTAAGCGCAGGCATGGCCAGGGTAAAAACCAGGGTGGCACCTCAGCATACCAACCACCTGGGCTATACCCATGGCGGATTTTTATACAGCGTGGCAGACTACGCATTTGAGCTGGCCTCCAACAGCCATGGCATCGATGCGGTGGGGCTTACCACCAGTATGGAATTTCATCGCCCGTCTACCGTGGGCACTGCCTTGGAGGCAGTGGCACGCGAAATACATTTGGGAAAGAACATTGCTACATACCACATTGAAGTAATGGCCGAGAACAAGAGAATCGCCTCTTTTACAGGAACTGTATACAGGAAATCTTAACTCAAAGGGGATCGCCAATCCGCACTGCCTCTTTTTCGTTTTCAGCCTCTATCCATTTCTTGGCTTCACTGGTACTGGTAAAGGTCTGCATGTCTACATCGTAGACATCAACGAAACCTTTCTTTTCTAAAAATGTGGGCGACATCATCTCTTCAGGCACCACCAGAGCAATTCTTTTCAGTCCGGCTTTCAAAAGTTCATCGCGATGGTTTCGCCTCCATTCATTGAGCTCTTCCTCCTCCCTGTCTATGACCTGAGTAATGTTGGAGATCCAGTTGGGCGTGCGGTAATCCTTCATAAACTCAATGGTCTGTTGAAGCAGCTCCTTGGTTTCTTTAACGTTGGTTTTGTTTTTCCAATGGATCCCGATGCAATTGAGCGGAGCATTGTAATACAACGTTATTACATCGTTGTCCAAAAGGATTTGTTCCTCCAGGTTATCCTGACTTTCAAAACTTAATTTAAATGTGGTCCCTTTGTTCAGGGTACTCTCTACTTCTATGGTTCCATCCAGGGCCTCCACCTGCAACTTCACAAGAAAAAGCCCCAGCCCCCGGCCTTCAGTATGGGTGTGAAATCTTTTGTACAGTCCAAACAACTTGTGTCCAAAATTGGCCATGTCAATACCCAGCCCGTTGTCTTTCACTGTGATTTCTATCCGGCCATTTTTTTGACCCGAAGATATCGAGAGGATGGGTTTTCGCTCCATGGAACGATACTTGATGCCGTTGCTGATAAGGTTATAGAGTATACTGTGCAGCATGGGCCTTACAGAATACACATAGGGCTCTTGAAAATCGGTGATAATCGTTACGCGCTTGTCGTCAATATCTTTTTTCAGCAGGTTGATGATCTCGTTGATTTCATGTTGCAGGGAGAGCTTTTGTTTGATCCGTGTCAGGTCATTCCTCAGATCAATGATATTGCTCAGGTCTTTGATGGTCACATCCAGTGCGGAGACGGAAGCGGTCAGGTGCCCAAAGATTTCACGGTTGACTTCGTTCAGATGATCCTGATCGATTAATCTCAGCAAACCGGTAAGGCTGGCTACCGGCCCGCGCAGGTTATGGGAGATGGTATAGGAGAATTGTTGCAACTCATTGTTATGGCGGATAAGCTCTTCATTCGTTTCGGTCAACTGATTGTTCTTGTCTACCAATTCCATGTTCAGGCTTCGGTTTTCCTGAGCAAGTATCTCCCTCTGCTCCTGAATTACTGCGGAGGCACTGAGAATTTCCTTTTGCCTTTCCGACAGCTGTTGAATCAAAGATTCGTTTTCCTTTTCAGAAAGCTCAAAACTGTATTTTAGAAAATAGGTGCTCCCGATGAGTACCAGATAACAATAAATGGTAATAAAATTGAGAAAATAATAATTGGGAGAGGTAAAGCCCATCTGGTAATACCCGGCATTAAATAAATTGTGAAGTGGGTCATAAAACACCAATGAAATAAGAGAGAGCAGTAACCCGAAAAAGATATTGGCCCTTTCTTTCAGTGAGAATAATATGAAGGGCAGAATGGAAGAGCTGAGCAAAATAACGCGATATTGAAAATACTCAAATTCTTCCAGTGTTGCAGGGTGATCAAATTTGTCAATAATGGAAATGATCAAGGCAGGCACCGTGATAAGCACAATCAGTACCAAACGGCTGGTATTGATAAAGCCAAGGTGATTGAGCAACGGTGGCGCCAAAAAACAAAGGGCAACCAAAAGGGAAAGCTGGGTGGAAGTAATCCATTGAAAAAAGTAAAAGGCAGCTCCAAAAAGCAAAAGAACAAGGAGAAAAATGATGAAACTCACCCTGTTACTGATCCTTATGTACCTTACTTCAGTTGGGTTAGACCCAAATTGAGTCCCTATATTATTTAGCGCTTTCCAGAAATTCATTGATACAGACAATATACACGGATGAGCTTTTCAATCCTTACCCAACGTATCAAAATTTGGTATCTTTATAGCGTTCAAGTAATGTTATGTGTTGATTGAAAGAAAATGTCTAAAAATCTGAAGAAAAAGTCGAACATAGACCAGCGCACGTTGCAAAGCGCTTACGAATTGATGTGTACCGCGCGCCACATGGCCATACTTTATGACGAAAACAGAGAGGTTTGCAGCAAATACGTACACAGTACCTCCCGGGGGCATGAAGCAATACAATTGGCGGCTGGACTTCAGCTAAAGGAATTCGACTACGCTTCACTTTATTATAGAGACGAATCGGTGTTGTTGGGCATGGGCATGCAACCCTATGAGTTGATGCTGCAGCTGATGGCCAAAAAAGAGGATCCTTTTTCCGGAGGCAGAACATATTATGGACATCCGGCCCTCAGGAGAAAAGGGTTTCCTACCATTCCTCATCAGAGCTCGGCCACAGGCATGCAGGCTATCCCCGCTACAGGCATGGCACACGGACTGGCTTATCTGGAATCGCAAAAGTTATTAAAGGGAAAAAACAAACCAGTGGTGCTTTGCTCGCTGGGCGATGGTTCAGTTACAGAAGGGGAGGTGGCAGAGGCATTTCAAATGGCTGTACTGAAAAAGTTGCCGATCATTTATCTCGTGCAGGACAATGACTGGGGAATATCCGCTACGGGATCAGAAATGCGCGCCATGGATGCCTACGAATATGCGGCCGGTTTTAAAGGAATGGAAAGGATGCGGGTAGATGGTTCGCGTTTTGAAGAGAGTTATGAAGGACTGACAAAAGCGATCGACTATGTGAGAAAAAAAAGGATGCCTATCCTGGTTCACGCATGGTGTCCGCTGCTGGGCCACCATACTTCGGGTGTAAGAAAGGAATGGTATCGCGGAGATGACCTGGCCAAACACGAAAAGCAGGATCCATTGATCAAATTTGAAAAATACCTGTTAGCAACCGGGTTCACCAAAAAGAAATTGGATGAAATAAGCAAGAAGGCTTTGCTGAAGGTGAAAAGCGATTACAAAAAAGCACTGGCATCACCTGATCCCGAAATAGAAGATTTTAGCTCTCATGAATTTGCACCTACTCCGATAACGGAAGAAAAAGGAAACAGGACCCCCAAAGGAGGCGAAAAGGTGGTCATGGTAGATGCTGCCTTGCACGCAGTGGAGGAAATACTGAAAAAGCATCCGGAAGCATTATTGTACGGACAGGATGTCGGAGGAAGATTGGGTGGAGTGTTTCGCGAAGCGGCAACGCTGGCACAAAAGTATGGCGACCACCGGGTGTTCAATACGCCTATCATGGAAGCGTACATTGTGGGATCCACCGCGGGTATGTCTGCCGTAGGAGCCAAACCCATTGTGGAAATTCAATTCGCAGATTACATCTGGCCGGGAATCAATCAGCTGGTGGAAGAGCTTTCAAAGAGCTGCTACATCACCAAGGGGAAATTCCCTATTCAGTCGCTGATCCGTGTACCCATCGGGGCATACGGGGGCGGTGGCCCTTACCACTCGGGCAGTGTAGAATCTGCCTTGCTGACTATTCGGGGGATTAAAATTGTTTACCCTTCCAACGCGGCAGACATGAAAGGGTTGATGAAAGCCGCTTTTTACGATCCCAACCCGGTGGTGATGCTGGAACACAAAGGTCTCTACTGGAGCAAGGTACCCGGTACCCTGGGGGCAAAAACGATAGAGCCCGACAAAGACTATGTCATTCCCCTGGGCAAAGCCAACAAAGTACAGGCAGCTGATCCGGAGAAAATAACAAACGGAGAGTCAGCGGTAGTCATTACCTATGGTATGGGGGTTTACTGGGCCATGGAAGCAGCTAAAGCTTTTCCGGGTCAAATAGAAATTTTGGATTTGAGAACGCTCAACCCTGTCGATTGGGATGCCATTGAAGCTGCCGTAAAATTACATGGCAGGGCATTCGTACTTACCGAAGAGCCGCTCATGAATTCGTTTGCAGAATCAATCGCTGGCCGAATTGCAAAGCTATGCTTTACTTACCTGGATGCGCCTGTGTGGACTTTCGGAGCCGCCAACTTGCCGGCAGTGCCTTTGAATGTCGACTTGGAAAAAGCCATGTTGCCCAATGCCGATAAGGTGAAAGACGAACTGACAAAACTCCTCCAATTTTAATCTCCAATCCCTAAGACAAAGTCCCAAGTCCTAACTCCCAACTTAAAAAGGATACCCGATTCCAATGTTGTAAATGACGGGTTCCTTGTCTGTTCCAAAAGGCCGGAAGAATTTCATTTTGTCCAGCACAAAACGGCTGCCTTCTGGCCTGGCAGGATCAAACACTTTCATGCCAACATCAAACCGGAGCACGAGGAAAGAGAAATCAAAACGCAAACCAAAACCGGTACCCACGGCCACTTCTTTGTAAAATGAATCAAACTGAAACTTCGTACTACCGGTCCACGATGGCTGGTTGGGTTCCGATGAACTGGAACTCAACTGATTTTCGTTGAACGACCACACATTGCCCCAGTCTACAAAAACAGCTCCGTTAACAAATCCAAATAGCTTTTTTCTGATCTCTACGCTTCCCTCCACCATGATTTCTCCGGGCTTTTCAAAACTGTAATCAAACAATCCGTCCTGCGTGGGGTCGGTGCTGAGCAGGGGAGGCGCAGAACCTATCCCCAACCTTCTGGGACGCCAGGCACGCACGCTATTGCTTCCGCCTACAAAAAAGTATTTTTCATAGGGCAATACCTGCTGATCGGCATAGGACCACCCGACTCCCGTATTAATACGGTAGGCAAGCACGGTGTTGCGGTCAAGAATTCTGTTTTTTCTATAGTCAACATTGAGGCGCAGGTATTTGAAAAGCTGTAGGTTTTCCGACTCCACGATCCCTGGAGTATAAAAATTCAGCAGCGTACCTCCGCTCTCTGCCTGCACGCGCAGGAACTTGGAATTACTGGTCGTGTTGCCATAGTTGTCAGGATTCCAGGTCATGGAAAATATCATACTGCTCACAAAAGAGGGATTGAAAGACAATCGGATATTGTTTCCTTGTGTCGCACTCAGATCATCCAGCAGCGCACGAAAGGCACTGTCAAGGCTGGACTGAATGATGTTGAGATTGGCCAGAGTAAGCGAATATTGAGTGGTTCTTTTGCTCTCCCAGGTATAACCGTAGGAAAAGGTAGTGGTTTGCCTTTGGTACTCAGGCCGGTTGCTGTAGTTATAGCCGGCAAGGATTTTTGTTTTGGGGTTGAGCTTTCCGAAACGATACTGGGCCTCCTTGCCCAAAGGAATCAGAAACTGAGGAAAGGTGATGGTAGCGTTAAGTCCCGCTTCAATGCTTTTATAAAAATTTTCACTATCGGTGGCGGATGCCACACCTTCAAAACCAGCCCTGCCATTCAATTCAAAGATCTCAAGTCCACCAAATAAATTTCGTTTAAGAAAACTCATGTTGTAATAAGGACCAGGAAATCCTTGTGTAACAGTGAGCCCTGCTTCATTGCTCCACGAATAGCGGTTGAGCGCACTGGAATACAAGTTGGCAATAAATTGACCGGCAGAAGTATCGTAGTTGATGTTAACGAACTTAAACATACCCAGGTTGGCCAGCTGGCGTTGGGTGTTGATGGTACCTGACCGGCTGTACAAACTGTCTTTATGAAAAAAGATACGCTGACTTAATATGCGCTTGCTGTATTCGTTGGTGAAATATTGGTAAGTGATATCCCTGTAAGGAACCGATTGCCTTTTTACTCTTTCACCACCTGGCGCTTTCGCATTGGCATCGGTGATGAATATAATAGAGTCGATGCGATAGGATTTGTGAGCAGATTGCCTCCCGGGATTCAAAATATTGAGACGCAAGGCAATTTGATGAAAGTCACCAAAGGTGGTGTCAATGTCGTATTCCACATACTCCCGCCCAAATGCAAAGTACCCATTGTCCTTCATCAGATTGTCTATCCGCTCTCTTTCATTGTTCAACGCAGTTTGATTAAACTGATCTCCCTTTTTGATGAGGCTATTATTTTTGCTGGCCATCAACAGTTTTTCTACCCTCGGGTCCTCAATGTTGAAAGAAATGCTGTCATAAAAGTAGGCCGCCTTCGGATGGGTGATGTAGGATACGGAAACAAGTTTCTTTCGAAACTGGGTATTATAAGTGGTGGTCTGTGGATTGACTTCCACATTGAAATATCCTTTTGAAAAATAATAATCTTTGATTCTTTCGGCCGATAGCGCTACATCTCCCGAATCATAGACGGCCGCCTTCTCACCCCACTGCATGAACATGTTGCCATTTTCTATTTTTCCGTTCAACACATCTATCTTGTGCTGTTTACGATATTGAAGGGAAGACTTCTTCTTCTCATTGGTGGTTTTGGCAATCCTTCGGTTGAACCTGCTTTCTACTTTTTCCTTTTTAGCAACAAATTTTTCTGGCTTATACCGGCTCTTTCCGGTATAGTACATCCACACCAATGAGTTGATGGGCAACCCAAGAAATCTCCTGTTGGTCTTTTGAGCATACAGATCGTTGAGCCCTTCCTGTTTGAGTCCCTTGGGGGTAACGGTTTTCTGCTTGTAAAGCAGCTTTTCTCCCGGCTCGAGGTAGCGTGTGCCCAAACATCCAGAAAAGAGGATTGATAACAGGCTGGCGGTAAAAAAATATCTAAATTTCCCCTTCAAAGACAGTTATGATTAGTAAGAGCCAGGTCAAATTCATCAAATCCTTGCAATTAAAGAAATACCGCAAAGAGGAACAATGTTTTGTAGTAGACGGAGAAAAAGGAGTAGAGGAGGTGATCAACTCTGATTTTGAAATCAAACTGTTGGCCGTCACACAATCCTTTCTTGATCGTAAGCTCAAATTGCTGGAAAAGTGGCGCAAAGTATTAATCATAGTCTCTGAAAAAGAGCTTACCAACATAAGTTCTTTTCAAACCAATGAAAGTGCATTGGCGGTTGTAAAGCAAAAACCAAACCGCGTACTTGATTTGGATGCCAATGAATACGCATTGGCCTTAGACGACATCAGGGACCCGGGCAACCTGGGCACCATCATTCGAACGGCCGATTGGTTTGGTATTAGAAAGATAATAGCCTCCGGGCAAACGGCCGATTGTTACAATCCAAAGGTAATCAATGCTACCATGGGCTCTTTCACACGGGTGGAATTGGCTTATGCCGATTTGAAGCAAACCATTTCAAAATGGAAAGCTCCGGTGTACGGTACTTTTATGACTGGTGAGAATGTGCGCAATGTGCCCTTTGAAAAAAGAGGTGTAATCGTAATCGGCAATGAAGCACAGGGAATATCCCCTGAAATTCAGAAGATGGTTACCCATCGCATCACCATTCCCGGTATTGCAGGAGCGGAATCATTGAATGCAGCGGTGGCCACCGGCATTGTGTTGGACAACTGGAGCAGATTAAAAAAATGATTCACTGCCACCGCTGGCTTCATCCGCTATGCGCTGCGCATGTTCTCGGCCCAGGTAGTTGTCAATTACATAATGTCCTGCATAGATCACGGGAGTGAGGGCCACAGCCACCAGAAACTTATAGATGTAATTGGTGATGCCGATAGCAATTATTTGTGACGTGCTGAATATTCCGGTAAAGGCCAGAAACAATACCACAAAACTGTCTACCAGCTGCGACACAAGGGTAGACCCCGTTGCCCTGAGCCAGAGTTTTTTGGGCCCGGTGATCTTGCGCAGTTTCTGAAATACAAACACATCCACCAGCTGCCCGATCAGAAAGGCAGTGAGTGAACCGATGATAATCCTTTGCCCTTGCCCGAATATTTTGTTGAAGGCGAAATCGATGTTGAAATAGTTTCCTGCATTGTCGGTGTTGTTGGCTTCGAGCCACCAGTTGGCAGGTGGCAACTTTATGGATAAAAAGATAACAACAAATGAATAGGCAATAAGGCCGGCAGTGAGATAGCTGATTCGCTTTACACCGGGCTTGCCAAAATATTCGTTGATAAGATCGGTGGTCACAAACACAATGGGCCAGATCACCACACCTGCCGTCAAATTAAAATCCATGGTGAAACCAAGGATATCGAGGTGCGCAGGTGCCATTCCCACAGTGTTTTCGGCTGAAAATATTTTTACACCAATCATCTCGGCAATGAGTGCATTGGTCAAAAAAATACCACTGAGCACAATGAACAGGTTATTTTTCTTGCGGGTAAGCTCAGGACTCATAACAGTTCAAGATCTATGGTTTTTCCCTCAATAGCAAGAACGGTGTGGGGAAACACCGAAGTCGCTTCCTCAAGCAGGGGTTCCAGTTGTTGGTAACGTGCAGAAAAATGACCAACCAGTAAATGGTTTACACTTGCCTCCTTGGCGATGGTGGCTGCTTGCATTGCCGTGCTGTGAAGGGTAACAGTGGCTTTATCCGCGTGCTCGTTCATAAAAGTAGCTTCATGGTAAAGCAGGTCTACTCCCTTAATCTGTTCAACAATACTTTCATCAAACACCGTGTCCGAACAATAGGCGAAGGAATAGGAGGGACGCGGTGGCAACGTGTAGTCGGCATTGGCATACAACAGCTTGCCCGCTTCGTCATAAACATCTTTGCCTTGTTTCAGTTGGGCAAGGTGTTCCAACAACATGTTGTCACTCAGCATCTCTTTATCAATCTTCCTGGGTTTCACCTTCTCGCGAAATAGAAAACCGGTACATGGCACTTTGTGTTTTAAAGGAATGGTGTGAACCGTCAGTACGGTGTCTTCATAAATGCAGGCAGGTCTGTCATGCATGATCGGATGAAAAACAAGCGGGTAGCTCAATGAGGACCTGGAATACTTCAGTTGCAGGGTGATGATTTCGTCCAGGCCGGGCTGACTGTAAATATGCAGCTCGTTGGTTCTTCGCTGCAGGTGCATGCTGAACAACAGTCCCATCAGCCCCAGGTAATGATCGCCATGGAGATGACTGATGAATATCCGCTCTATCTTGTGGGTGGGCAGCGAATAACGCTTCAGTTGCGTTTGAATTCCTTCTCCACAGTCAATGAGAAAATGTTGGCGTTGAATGTTAAGGTATTGCGAAGATGGAAACCTTCCGTAGGCGGGCAAAGCCCCGCTCGAACCGAGGATGGTAAGTTGGAAACCCACTAAGTATTAAATAATGTACCCCATGGATTGGGATGAAGAAAAGAAAAGCGATTCGTTATGAATCGCCATCTTTCATGTCTTTTTCAATCTCATGCATGAACACCGCATCTACGGCTTCTTCAACAGAAGGCAGAATGTGAAGCACACTGTCCAATTGGGAGATTTTGATCAGTTTCAAAGTATGTTCAGATAACTTCGCCAACACGAAAATACCTCCATCTTCCTGAAAGATGCGATTGCCCACCAGCAGCGCACTTAATCCGGATGAATCGGTGTATTTTACCTCAGTAAGGTCAAGGATAATATTGCTCACCCCCTCGGCATGAAGGGTAATCATCTGCGATTTTAAGTCAGGGGCAATGCTGGAATCCATTTTCTCTTCGTGGAGAACCAACAGGCTGTATTTTTCTTGCTTATCTATCGTATACTTCATAATTCGAATTTCAGTTCTAAAAATAGCTTAATTTATGGAATTAATGATGCTCTTCTCGATTCGTTCCATCAGCTGGTGGTATAGAATGGGCTCAAGTGCGCTTCCTGTCATCTGCTGATAAAGCTCTTTGTACCTGTCAGAAATAGATTGTACGATCTCATCTGTCATTTCCGGTACTTGCTGTCCTTCCTTTCCCTGAAACCCGTTTTCAATCAGCCACTGTCGCACAAATTCTTTCGACAATTGTTTTTGAGGTGCGCCTTTGGCCTGTCGGTCAGCATATCCTTCCTGATAAAAATATCGACTGGAGTCAGGGGTATGAATTTCATCAATTAAATAAATGGTGCCATCATGTCTTCCGAATTCGTACTTGGTATCTACCAGTATCAACCCGCGCTGGGCAGCCAGTTCTGTTCCTCTTTTAAATAAGGCCAGGGTATAGGACTCCAGCATAGCATAGTCTTTCTCGGCCACCAGTCCTTTGCGCAATATTTCTTCCCTGGAGATGTCTTCATCATGACCTACCTTGGCTTTAGTGGTAGGGGTGATAATGGGATGGGGAAGTGGGTCATTTTCTTTTAGACCCTCAGGTAATTGCACACCACACAATGTTCTTTTTCCTTCTTTGTAGGTTCTCCATGCATGTCCGGCCAGGTACCCGCGTACCACCATCTCTACAGGGAACGTTTCACACTTAAACCCGATGGTAACATTGGGATCAGGAGTGGCAATCACCCAATTGGGAACCAGGTCTTTGGTGGCGTGAAGATTGAAAGCGGCAATCTGATTCAGTACCCTGCCCTTGTCAGGAATGGCGCGGGGAAGGATTACATCAAAGGCAGATATCCTGTCTGTGGCTACCATGGCCATCTTGTCTCCAAAGAAGTAGACGTCCCTGACTTTGCCGCTGTAAAATCCGGTCTGCCCCTTAAACTTAAATTTCGTTTCTTTGATAGCCTGCATGCGTCTTGTGTTGGCACGCAAAATAAGGAATGCGAGGGGTAACGCCCAATGGCTGTCACCACATTATTTCTCCTCGATAAGAATTCCTGCCTTGAAGGTGTAGGTCTTGGTTACTTTACCCTTTTCATCATACGTTACCCAATCCTTGTGCTTTTTGTTGGCAATGTATTCACCCTGTTCCTGAATCATTCCGTTTTCATAAAAACTGGTGTAAAGGCCATGTTGCCTGCCTGCCCTGTACTCACATTGCCATTTTACTTTGCCGTTTTTATAATAACTCCTCACAGGCCCTGTGATGAGATTGAATTGATACGTCTCTTCCAATGCCTTTTCACCGGTGGGATAATACGTGGTTTTTAAGCCATGAAGTTTTCCGTTTTCATAGGTCTCTTTAAGCCGTGGCGTTTTGCCATCAGCGGCATAATAAATCCAGGTGCCTTCTGGCTTTTCTCGCTTGAAAACTTTACGGGTAAGCTGTAGGCCTTCGTCATTGTATTCCTCGGCAGTCAACGTTTGTCCATTCAACGAAACCTGTTCGCGCGTTTTCACTTTTCCATTGGGATGGTAGGCAACATTTGTTCCTGTTTTATTGCCTTCCTTAAATTGGAATTGATGACGCAGGCTCCCGTCAGGATAATAGGCGGTATTGTTGCCATGCAACTTGCTGTCCAGAAAATTGGCATCCAGTAACAAGTGCCCTTCCTGATCATAATTTTTAAAATTGCCGGTCTTGCCATCCGGATTCATGGTGGAGATGGTTTCCAGCTGGCCATTGGGGTAATAGGTCTTGTAGAAATCGGTGAGCACCCCGTTCTTAAAATTGGATTCCGTTTCCTTGACACCACTCTCGTAATAAGTGGTGGTAATGCCGTTGGGTTTTTTGTTGCGGTAGAGAATCTCTTTTCTCACTTTTCCCGAAGGGTAGAATTCCCTGAGCATGCCATCGGGTTTTCCCTTCACAAAGTAGCTCTCACTTTTGATGACACCTGTATCAAAAAAAGATTGAACACTGTCGATCAGCAGGTTGTTCTGATAAAAGGCCCGCTGCATGGGTATGCCATTGTCATCATAAACCAATACAGGTCCGTGCCGCTTCCCGTTAAGATAATTGATCTTCCTCCGAAGGATGCCCTCTTCATTGTATTCCAGAAACAACCCGGAGCGGTAGCCATCCACATAGGTGCCTTCCATCTCCAGGTTGCCGTTGGCATAGTACCTTTTGTAGGCACCATCTATGGTTTCATTGTCCTTGGCCGATACAGTAAACTCTTCCTGAAGCTGCTGTCGCTGCGGATCATAATACCTTCTCACCACCTTTTGAGCAGCAGCAAGGTGCGTACAGAACAGAAGTATAACCAATACCCTAAGCATATAGCAAAGCTATTGAATCACCAACGAACATACTGTGATGATGTTGCGTAGAAGTAAAGAACTCTCAGTGCGCTTATAAATTTTCAATCACGATGGCAGACGCACCACCACCACCATTGCAAATACCGGCCACACCAATGCTGGCCTTGTTTTGTTTCAGCACGTTGGCAAGCGTTATAGTAATGCGTGCTCCTGAAGCACCAAGCGGATGACCCAGGGCCACAGCACCTCCATTGACGTTCACCTTCTCTTCATCCAGTCCCAGGTTTTTGTTGTTGGCAAGTGCAACGGCAGCGAACGCCTCGTTGATTTCATAATAGCCAACATCTTTTTTGTCTACTCCTGCCATTTTCATGGCCTTCGGAATGGCCAGTGAAGGGGCGGTGGTAAACCACATGGGGTCTTGTGCCGCGTCAGCAAATCCTAGAATTTTGGCAATGGGCTTTAACCCCAGCTCCGTGGCTTTTTCCTTGCTCATCAGCACAACGGCTGCAGCGCCATCATTGAGCGTGGAAGCATTGGCCGCAGTAGCCGTACCGTCTTTTCCGAAAGCAGGTTTCAAGGCAGGTATTTTATCGAAGAACACATTCTTGTATTCTTCATCTTCGCCCATCAGGGTGACATCGCCTTTCCTTCCTTTGATTTCCACAGGTACCACCTCTTCTTTAAACTTGCCTGCCGCCCATGCAGCCGCAGCGCGTTTGTAAGAGTTGATGGCGTATTCATCCTGCGCTTCACGCGAAATGTTCATCTCCTTGGCAGTGTTGTCCGAACAAACACCCATGGCACAGTGATTGTAAATGTCATTCAGCCCGTCAAAGGACAAACCATCTACCAACTCTCCATTGCCAAATTTATATCCGAAGCGTGCCTTGGGCAGATAGAAAGGTACGTTGCTCATGCTCTCCATCCCACCGGCAACGACTACATCATTGTGACCCAGCATAATGGACTGTGCACCCAGCATAATGGCTTTCATCCCGGAAGCACATACTTTGTTCACTTGCGTGCAGGGTATCTCAAATCCCAGTCCTGCTGCTGCTGCCACCTGTGTGGCCGGTGCTTGTCCCAGACCAGCGGACACCACATTGCCCATAAATACTTCCTGAATCATTTTGGCGTCCAGTTGAATCCGGGCCAATGCTCCCTTTACGGCTGTGGCCCCCAATTGAATGGCCGTTAAACTGGCCAGACTTCCACCAAAACTTCCAATGGGTGTTCTTACTGCAGATACGATGTATACTTCTTTCATAGTCTATTTTAAATTTCAAATTTCATTCAATCCATATCCCTCATAGGGTTCTAATTGTGGTTGCTTTATCAAACTCTTCTGTATCCAAATGCTTCCTGTCCAAAGCGCGATACAATGGAGAACGTATTTCTCCGGCAGATCCTTTTGCAATGGAGAGGAATTGAACAAATTCTTTATTCCCATCTCTTTCAAATCCCTCCGCAATATTATCCATGATGGATCCAGAAGATCTGTTCATTTGATCCCTTATTTATAGTCAAGAGAGAATGACGCTACGCTTGATATTTTGTAGATATCATTCGCAAATTCTCTCGCCAATTTCCTCACCTGTAAGTCTTCAAAGTTTTGAATAGTTGCCATATGTTGAAATATGAAATTTAAAACTTGAAACTTGAAATTTTAATTACCAATCCGGCTTGCCCTTATCCTTCGGCTTGGTGGCTTTGCGTTTGTTTTGTTGCAGGTATTGGATTTCCTGATTCTTCATGGCCTCCAGAATCATCTTTGCCTTCTCTTCACTCATCTCCATTTCTTTCAGCTTTTCTGATACTGAAGGAGGGATGTCCTTTTTGTCTTTCTGATCCTGTTCTTCCTGCTCTTTTTGCTGCTCGTTTTTGTCTTTGTCTTTTTTATCCTGCTCTTCTTTTTCCTTATTCTCCTGATCCTGCTGGTCTTTCTTTTCCTGATCCTTCTTCTCCTGATCTTTCTTTTCCTGATCTTTCTTGTCTTGATCTTTCTTGTCCTGATCTTTGTCTTTTTGCTGGTCGTCTTTCTTCTCCTGGTCCTTGTTCTTTTCCTCTTGTTTCTTCTGCTCTTCCAGTTTCTTCTTCACCAGCTCGTAGTTGTAACGGGCTTCTTCATTGGTAGGATCTGCACGCAGAGCCTGTTTGAAGTGCGACAAGGCCTCTTCGTATTTCTTGGCCTGATCGGCCAGCACACCCAGCTGAAGACTGGATAGGGATTTTATCTTGGGCGACTTGCTTTCAATAAGCGATTGGTAACGTTGTGTGGCATTGGCAGTATCCCGTTCGTGAAAAAGGGCGTTGGCCAGATTCATCACCACCTCATCTTCCTTTACCTGAAGGGAATCCACCAGATACTGATACTTTTGGATGGCGGTTTTGTAGTCACCGGATTGATAAGCTTTCTTCCCTTCCGACTTAAGGGTATTGATGAGCGCAATCCTGTCAATATCCGACAGAAAGAGCACCGCAACCAAAAAGCCTAATAACCACTTCATATTTTCACAGTTCTTACATTTACAAGCACATCAAGGACAAGCAAAGATAGGGCGATCAACAGAAAATAATAATAGCGATTGGCGCTCACGTCCACAAATCGGGTATCCCGCAATTCGCCCTCTATCCGGCTTATCGTATTGATTAATCGCGATACGTCATTTTTAGTTTCATTGATCTCAAAATATTCGCCTCCGGTACGGTTGGCAAGGGACTGCAACGACCTGGAATCCAGTTTGGTAACCACCGTATTGCCCTGGCGATCTGTTTTGAAACCATTGCCTGCATAAAGCTGACTGCCTTTTTGGGTGCCTACACCCAATGTAAACAACTTAATGTCATTGTCCTGAACCTCTTTAATGCTTTCATCGGTCTCCTCACCAAAGTCCTCTCCATCGCTGATCAATACAATCACTTTGGACTTTTGCTGAGAACTGGGACCTTCCTGATCGGTCAGTTTGGTAAGCGCCATCCGGAGAGGCGGGCCGAAGTCGGTTCCGGAAGAAGGTACCAACCCGGTATTCATGGTTTCAATAAATAAATTCAGGGCATTTTGATCATAGGTCAACGGACTCTGCATGAAAGCTTCGGAAGAGAAAATGATGATGCCAATGCGATCTGAATTAAAGGCTTCCACCAGGCGTTTCATCTCAAACTTGATCTTTTCGAGGCGCGTGGGTTGGATGTCAAAGGCATCCATGGATTTGGACAAATCCACACATATCATGATGTCCTTGCCTACGGATTTGACTTCTTTTCTGGAATCGCCAAAGGAAGGACCCATAAAGGCAATAATCAGTAACGCAAACACAAGGGTGCGAAGGAAAACTTTATAGAACACATTGCCATAAGGAGTATTCAGCGTTTTGGCTATGCGCACTACCTTTACGATGTAGAGAATGTAAAATCCCAGGAAAAGGAAAACTACTACCGCCTCAAATAATCCAAATGCACGAAACCAGGTCATTTATTCCTTTTGACGCAATTATAGGGAAATAGGTTGTGAATGTAAATACGAAGTTGTGCGGCTGGTCAACCCCTCCCCATTACCATAATTATAGAATTACTTCCTGTTGCCCATAAGTCTTCCCGACCGGAAGGCGCCCGCAAGTGCCATGGGGATTTTTGCTTCTTCTATGATCACGTTGGCTTTTGCCTCCTGTACCCGTGCTATCATCTCCTGCTCGGTGGCAACAGCCATCGCCCTGCGTTCTTCCGCTTTGGCTTTGGCTACGTTAAGGTCTGCATTGGCCTGATCCATTTGAAGAATCGCGCCAATGTTTCGCCCTATATTGATGTCTGCAATGTCGATGGACAATATAGTGAAGGCGGTACCTGCATCAAGTCCGTTGTCAAGTACAGATTTGGATATCCGATCAGGATTTTCAAGCACTTGCATATAACCGGATTGGCCAATGGTGCTGATAATACCTTGGCCTACCCTCGCTTTGATGGTTTCTTCTCCGGCACCACCTACCAGTTGCTGAATGTTGGCGCGCACCGTCACCCTTGCTTCGGTGATCAACTGTATGCCTTCGATGGAAATGCCGGTAATGGATGGAACAATAATCATATAGGGAGATACCGACAATTGCACCGCACGCAACACATCCCTTCCAGCCAGGTCAATGGCGGTAGCCTGCTGATAATCCAATTTCAGGTTGGCTTTGTCGGCCACTACCAGGGCCTTAATTACATTGGTAAGGTTGCCCTTGGCCAGGTAGTGCGTCTCCAGCTGACTGGCAGTAATGCCTTTGATGCCCGCTTTCGTAGCCAGAATCAACGACTTCACAATCAGCCCGGGGGGTACTTTGCGCACCCGCATAAACACAAGGTTCAAAAGGTTGACATGTACCCCGGAAAACAAAGCGGTAATCCATAGATTAAGGGGTAACACGTAAAGGAATAACCAGAAGCCAATAGCAATGGCACCAATCCAAACAAGAACCATGTATTCAGCCATAGGGTAAACTATAATTTTGAAAGGCCAAGGTAGCACAAGTGCCCTTAGGATTCAGATATTAGGATAGAATTACTTTTGGCAGCCGATGCAGGAGTACTGATTTGGGGATGAATTAGGCAATTAGGATTATTGGTTGTACATTTGCGTAAGTTTTTAGCAGAAATCATTCTGTTTAGTCAAATTATCCGTCAAGGAAAGTTATTTCTACTCCAATTTTTGTTTGCTGAAGATCATGTTTTGCCAGGACAAAGTTTGTCCAACACATTGTTGTGTAGCGTTGAATAAACCTATGCACTAAAATGGCATGGTATTTTAACAAACAAAATGAATAGTTTAAGACAAAAACGAAGACCAAGGACCAACTCACGCCCGAATCAAAGAAATCAATCCAATAAGCGTAAAGGACCAGCAGTAAGCACCATCGATCCGCGCTTATTTGTAAAAAAAGCAACCCCCTTAGCAGAAGTAACCTTTCAGCCCTCCATTAAAATAGAGGACCTGAACGTAGATGCACGCATCAAGGCCAACTTGCTGAGCAAAGGATACATTTACCTCACTGAAATTCAGGAACGCGCCATCCAACCAGTGTTGGAAGGCAAAGACGTAATGGGCATCGCCCAAACCGGAACAGGAAAAACCGCAGCATTTTTGGTGCCCATCGTGCACAACCTGCTGGGCAAAGCCCCTGCTTTCCAAACGTTGGTGGTAGTGCCCACCCGTGAACTGGCCGTGCAGGTAGAAGAAGAGTTTAAAAGCATAGTCAAAGGATTAAACCTGTCCAGCGCCTGCTTCATCGGAGGCACCAGCGTGGGAAGAGACATCACCCGGTTGAAAAGACCGAGTCATATCATCATCGGTACACCGGGAAGATTAATTGACCTGGCACGCCAGAATGCATTGCACTTCCGCGATTTCAAAACGTTGATTCTGGATGAGTTCGATCGTTTGCTGGACATGGGCTTCCTGAAAGACATCAAAACGATGCTGGCAGGGATGACCAACAGAAAACAAACCGTGCTGTTCTCTGCAACAGAAGAAAATAATCAGAAAAAATTAATTCAATCGCTGCTTCACAATCAGGTGGATGTAAGGGTTTCCTCAGGTAATGTTACCGGTGATCACATCGATCAGGAGGTCATCACAGTAAAAGCGGGAGAGAAGAAGTTGGACATTTTGGTCAACATGTTTCGCGATCAGACTTTCCATAAAGTAATCGTGTTTGCTGAAACCAAAAGGGGAGTAAGCCAGGTGCGCAAAAATCTAGCGCATGCAGGCATTAAGGTGGATGAGATCCACGGAAACAAATCCCAGAACTACCGCCTGAAGGCTTTGAACGATTTTAAATCGGGCAAAATCCAGGCACTGATCGCTACAGATGTAGCAGCTCGTGGACTGGATATTTCTGAGGTAACTCACGTGATCAACTTCCAGCCACCCCGCGATTTCGACAGCTACATTCACCGCATCGGCAGAACGGGCCGCGCAGGTAAAGGAGGCAAAGCCTTCACTTTTCTTAATTAGACAAAAAACAATAACCAATAAATAACAATCAAAATGCAAGAAGGAACAGTAAAATTTTTCAACAACACAAAAGGATTCGGATTCATTAAACCAACGGATTCTAGCGAAGACATCTTTGTACATGAGTCAGGTCTGATTGACGAAATCAGAGAAAATGACAAAGTAAAATTTGACGTTGAACGTGGAAAAAAAGGAATGAACGCAGTTAACGTAGAATTAGTTAGCTAAGATCTGATACTTTGAATGGAAGCCTCACAGCAATGTGGGGCTTTTTTTATGCCTGGATCTGAGCGTTGTCTTTTCCTTAAACAGCCTGGGGATGTGGGGCAAGGGGATAAGCGGGCAGCTTATTCCCTTTTCTTTTCCCGATAGAGGGTTCAAACAAAACACCAATGAACAGGAATGAAACCTTACCAACTCAGAAGTAACTACAACACAACCACTAGCAATCAGTATTGCTGCAGCTCCGCAAAAAGTAAATCCAATTCCAACCTCGTCTTGTTGAGTTTGGCGCTTAGCTTGTTAAGCATGGTCTCTTTTTCGCCATTTTTAAACTCAAAATCCTCTTCCGTCAAATGGGCAAACCGCTGTCTCAGCATTGCCTTCTGCTCTCGCCAACTTCTTAAAATATTCATCTCTTTTCTATTAATAGTATTTCATTTTCATCACCACCTTCTTGTCACCAGTCAGTAAAAACCTAAAATCTTTGTAAACAGGTTTGCGCAAGGCGGTGTGATAATAATCGGAGAAGGCATGGCCTTCTTTGGGTAAAAACCAACCCATATCAAGTTTCCAGTCGTCATTCTCATCATCCAACAGGGCAATCGCCATGTTTTTGGAAGTAAACCCGGAATAAGTGACAATCAAGGAATCACCTGTTAATTCTGTTTTGGGAATCACTACCCTCAAAAAACCAAAATCGTGAGGGAAAGGGGTGGTGTCATCATAAAACTTAAATCGGATAACGCCTTCGGTGTTGCGTATGTCGGTTACCGTAATGGTGATCGAATAAGTCTGTTCTTTAATGTCAGTCCTTAGGCCAGCTCCGGATGCCCTGGAGTAGATATCGGTGTTGGTGGCCTGATAAAGGTCTGAATTGGTTTGTCCAATGGCTAAACTGGCAACGAAGAGCGCAACAAGGGTTAGTGATAATTTCATGAATACTGCTGTCGCAGTGTCCACAAGGTACGCATTCTTCCTGTCATGTCGCGATAAAATTTTTGTACAGTCAGACTTGGCCTGACAACACTTATAAACTACTGAAGTAGTGACTCATAAGATGAAGGTATTTTTCAGCTTCTTTCAATGCGGTCGTGCTGTCGGCTTTTGTTGCCGCACTGCGTGCACGCAGGCTGTTCACTTTTGCCCGTACATTGGCGCGATAGGCCTTGTAGTAGGTGAATAACTGCATTTCTTGTTGGCTCAATGACAGCGACAGGAATTCAGCATAGTGGGTAAGAAACAGCGCAGACAAGTCTTTCCTTCCAAAGGAATCCAGGTCCATGCACAGAAACGCAATTTCGTTGAGAAGGTCGATTTGACGATAATCGGCATTAAACTCCAGGCAATCAAAGATGACAGGCTCAGTGAGAAGAAATACATTCTTTGAATGCAGGTCGCCATGAACATCTCGATAATATCCTTCTTTAAGCCTGGATTGAAGAAACTTTTTATTCTTGCTTAGAAATTGATTGGAATGCAAAATTGCCTCGCTCACAGTATTGCCCGCCCATTTGCCCAGATGAAGATTGAGATAGTCCGCTTCTTCAGTCAGGTCGTTGAATAGGTTGGAAATTTCCATCACATCTTTCTTCCTGACCACAGCAGCTTTTTGATGAAAGGAAGCAATTTTTATGGCCAGGTCCCGAAGGGCCGCTTCGCTTACCAAATCGTTTTGAAGCAGTAGGTCCATCTGCCTGGCGCTCTCCAATCTTCTCATCCTTATTGCGTAGTCTATGACCTCGCCCTCTGTCCCGCCAACCACAATGCGGTTGGCGGTTTTTTTTATCTCCAGGAGGTCGATGTATACGTTGAATGTCAAACGCCAGTTTAACCTGATCTCCTCCCTGCAATAAAACAACCGCTTATCAACACTGGAAAAATCCAAAAAGGAATAGTGAATCGGCTTCTTGATTTTGTAAACATATTTATCGCACAGTATCACCCACGAAATGTGAGTTTCATTCAACCGGGGTGGCGACCCGCAGGCAGGAAACGCCTTGTCGCCAATGAGTAGATGGATTTCATCATTTGTCATGGCTTGAAGGGTAGATGCAATGCAGCCCTGTCAAGCATTTCCCCGATGTTTTCATTCGTGGATTCCAATACAAGATGTTTCTCCTCCATGGGCTCCCATTCCTTTTTTATTTTCTTATACACCTTGAAGTCTGCCTCACTAAATGTTCTCGGAAGAGATAATCTTTTTTTTATTACATTTTTTCGGGCGATCACTTCGATGAAGTACAGGTCCTTGTCTATTGCTTCTTGATACAGTTGGCGCAAAGCCTGCTTGTAAAAAGTAGCATCAATCACAAGATTGGTCTTTTTCAGGTGGGCATCTTTGGCCATATCCAGCATGGTATGGTATACCATTTCCTTCTCTTCTTCCGTGTATTTCCTTTCTTTAAACATCTTCAGACGTATTTGATCACTATTGACATAGTCGCCATTGATGAATGAAGCCAGCCTTGAAGCAAAAAAACTCTTTCCGGATCCGGGTAAACCAAAAACTATAACAATCATATCTCTTCAAATCATTTCAAACAATGTATGCTCAACGCGCTTTGTCGGGTAACAAAGTAAAGATTTGAGGCGATTCACACATTGATTTTGGTTGTGGTTGACAATGATTATTATCAGCTTGTTTTTCCCATGCTTTTAAGTTTTCTTACTGATTCAAGTCAGAATGATTACCATGAGTACCAACCCGCATTTGAAATACCTTGAAGCCACCTATTTTTTGGATTATGAACAACCTGTTGTGCAAAGCATAATTCAGGAATTCAAGTCCATTAAGTCGGTCAGGGAAAGGGCAATCGGGTTATACCTGAAAATCAGGGACGGTTGGCGTTACAACCCCTACCATTTTAGCTTCTCCAAAGAAAAATACAGGGCAAGCTTTATCGCCACGAAAACAGAAGGCCATTGCATTGACAAAACCATACTGATGGTGGCCTGCGCAAGGGGTTTGGGAATTCCGGCAAGAATGCACCTGGCTAAAGTAAAGAACCACATCGGTGTAGAGAGGATAATCGAAAAATTTGGCTCAGACGAATTGACGCCTCATGGTATGGTAAATCTATGGATCGATGACAAGTGGCTCAAGGTGTCTCCCGCATTCAATAAGGAGTTGTGTCATAAGTGCAACGTGGCCACATTGGAATTCGATGGTGAAAAGGATTCCCTTTTTCAGGAATTCGATCGGGAGGGCAACCTGTTCATGGAATACCTGCAGGACTATGGCCACTTCGAAGATGTACCCTTCGATTTTATCATTAAAAACTTCACAGAAAGCTACCCTCAAATCATGAAGAAGTTCAAAGGGAGGAGCGACTTTAATCTGTTGGAGCCCTGGCCAAATCTTTCTGCTTCCGACTGACGCAGTACCCAAATCCCTTTAACAGCAAAAGCCAACCCGATAATCACCAATGACGGAGATAAGGAACGCCTCATTGTCCCTGCAACTACCCGCAAAAAACCATTTATCGCAAATATTTCTGCTTTATTTGCAACCACTGTCAAAGAATGGAGTCTAAATGGGTGAAGTAATTAATACTAAAGAATGGTGCATATGATAATCAACTACCTGAAAATAGCCCTCCGTAATTTCCAGAGAAATAAGGTTTTTAGTCTGATCAACATTTTGGGCTTGACCTTTGGACTCATCGCTGTGCTGGGCATAAGTCTTTATGTAGTTGATGAATTTTCATACGACAGGTTCCACGAAAAAAGAGATCGCATTTATCGCGCGATCATCAACGCTGAATTTGACGGGCAAAGTGTGAGCTGGGGGGCAGTCCCCAATAAACTGGGTCCCGCAGCTGCGGGCGTAATCCCCGAAGTAGAAGAGGCTACCCGCATTTTCCATCACAGCTTCGGTGACATCGCCTTTATCTCCACGGATAAGGACCAGTTCTCGGAAACCAAACTCTTCTATGCCGACCCTCAGATCTTTAATGTATTCACCATTCCCCTCATCCGCGGAACGGAGGACCAGGTGCTGCAAAGACCTGAAACGGTCATCCTCAGCGAAACAAGCGCCAGACGCTATTTTGGGGAGGAGAACCCAATTGGAAAAACGCTACTGGTAGATAATGTGAGGCGGTATGAGGTCACTGGAGTTTTTAAGGACTTTCCACCCAACTCCTTCCTGAAGTGTGAACTGATTGCCTCCTTTGCTTCTATAGGATTCGGTAAACCGGAAAATCAAAATTGGGGTAACGCCAGCTTCGACACCTTCTTTCTGTTAAATGAAGGGGCTCAACCTCAGACGGTAGACAAAAAAATGGCTGAACTGTTGGAGCGGGAAATACCTCAGGAGGACAGATGGTTTACCATTAGCCTGCAACCGCTGCTGGACATACGGCTGCATTCAGCAGCTCTCACTTCAAGCATTGACAGAAGGGAATATGGGGACTACGCACAAGTTAAAATCCTGATCGCATTGGCGTTGGTCATCCTGATCATCGCGGCCGCCAATTACATGAATCTCACCACCGCACAGGCACAGCGCAGAAATAAAGAGGTAGGGGTGTCCAAAACACTGGGAGCTACTTTTGCAGACCTTAACGCCAAATTCTACTTTGAAGCTTCCGTTTTTGTGCTGATCTCCATGGCGATCAGTGTGGTTGTATTCCTGGCAGCGTTGCCATTATTCAATGACATCAGCGGCAAGGCAATTTCAGCGTCATTCATTTCACAAAGCTGGTTTTGGCTCTCCTTCACGGGACTGTGGGTTTTACTTACCCTGATTGCAGGATGTTATCCCGCATTTTATCTGTCTTCATTTTCACCAAAGTCAGCATTGCTCAATACCTCTCATGCAGGGGGCCAGTCCTCCATTCGCAAAGGGCTGGTGGTCATGCAATTCTCCATCTCCATCATGCTAATGATTTGCGCGGCCATGTTTTACAAGCAGGTCACTTTTATGCGGGATAAAAAGTTGGGGTTTCAACCCGATCAGGTGATTGCAGTGATGGTGTCTGCAGCCAAAGATAAACAGCAGGTGAGCTCGCTGAAGACGGAACTGGAATCGTTGTCTGAGGTGAAAAGCGTGGCGCACAGTCAGGCCTACCCTGGAATAAGCACAAGTGGTTACACGGTCACCCCGATAGGATCCGAAAACGGAGCGTCAATTGCTGCGACCAAAGCTTCCCATGAAATTTTGGATGTGCTGGGTATAAAATTGTTGGCAGGAAAGACGCTGCCTGAAAACAAAGATCCCAGGGATACCACTGTTCAGGTAGTGGTAAACAAATCCACAGCGGACTACCTCGGGTTTACTCCGGAAGAAGCCATTGGCAGAAAGGTCAATATCTTCTGGAATCAGCCAACAGAGATTGTAGGGGTAACCGAGGATTTTCATTATGCTTCCATGCATCAGTCTATCGGCAACTATTGTTTTAACAATAGCAGGGACAACAAATACATTTATCTGCTGGTGAAGGTTCAGTCGAATAACCTGTCCGCTACAATCGACAAGCTGGAATCAACCTTTAAGAAAATCATCCCCGCTACCTTTGAGTACACTTTTATTGACCAACAACTGGCGAAACTCTACCAGGCAGAAGAAAGACTTACCAGTGTGGTTTTGTTTTTCTCTGGTTTGGCCATTTTTATTGCCAGCATGGGGTTGTATGCATTGGCTGCATTTACCGCAGAACAACGGATCAAAGAATTGGGCATCCGAAAAGTAATGGGGGCCTCTGTTTTCCAACTCGTTGTCATGCTTTCGAGAGAATTCATTACCCTGGTGATAATTGCTTTTGTCATTGGAATACCCTTGGGGTACTATTTGATGAGCAACTGGATGGAGGGATTTGCCTACAAGACGAATTTGGATGCGTCCATCTTTGTCATTGCAGGTGCCTTGGCACTGCTCATAGCATGGATTACCGTGAGCTTTGAATCCTTCAAGGCCGCGAGACGGAATCCTGTTGAGAGTTTGAAAGCTTAGAGAGAATAAAAGCTTCGAAGGTCCTCTGTTGACCTATGTTTTGGTTTGTGCCTTTGTAAACGATCTTCAGTTGGTCTGTCCAATGTATTGTGGTTGGGTTGCTCAAGACGCAATGATGCAGGTGTAAATCACGAACACATAATTAAGTTTCTCCGTATCCAAGCATGGAATTGAATTCGGTGCTGTATTCAATCTAAAACCTTACTTTTCTGGCGCTAACCAGATGTGGAACATAGTTCGGTGTCAGAGATTATAAATCTTTAAAAAATCCAAAAAAAAAAAGCGTAAACCTCCCAATGAACCAAATGACGGTTATATTTGCAACTCTTTTCCAGAAGAGGCCAAACGGGCTGAATTGGGAAGATTACTTAGCTTAAGTCTACCTTCAATCTAATTGGAGAGGTGGGTGAGTGGCTGAAACCAACAGTTTGCTAAACTGTCGTACGGGTTAAACTGTACCGGGGGTTCGAATCCCCCCCTCTCCGCTCGAAAGCCCGTATGGGCTTGGATTGGGGTCCGGTAGCTCAACTGGATAGAGCATCAGCCTTCTAAGCTGACGGTTCGGGGTTCGAGTCCCTGCCGGATCACAAAAAACAACTGGGTGTGAGTCCCCAGTCAAAATAAAGACAAAGGAAGTTTCGGGGTGTAGCGCAGTCCGGTTAGCGCACCTGGTTTGGGACCAGGGGGCCGCAGGTTCGAATCCTGCCACCCCGACTTGACAGGACAAATTGGAATTTTTTCCGTTTGTCCTGTTTTTATTTGCTCCTAACTCGCTGTTCATCATATAAATAAAACGTACTGCCTCATTGATGCGAGTGGTTCGAAGTACGAATCCGTCAAAAGTCAATTTTTCGGGGTACATCGAACCAATCACCTCCCGCTTCTTTTCAATGTCTCCAGTTTCATAGATGTAGTCTAACTTTAACAAGTTATCCAACCCGCGATTTAATAACTGGTCAATGCTGACTTGGTTATCATCACACGCGCTTAGTTTAACCTCCAGCTTTTCCAGTTTACTGGAATACTCCGATTTCATCTCCCTGAAATCTTCAGGGTCGAGTTGCTTTGAAGAAAGTAAATCCCTGATGTAAGATAACTTTCCTTCGAAGTCTTTGATCTGCGACAGCAATTGTTTTCTGTCATTCTGCAAATGATTAGTCTGATCAAACCAGGCTTCGGTTAACACTGTCTTATAAACTTCCGTCATCTCAGGTCTTGGAATATATTTCTTAAGATCGTCCACGAGCAATTCGTTTACATGATCTGCACGGAATCTGCATGTGCACCCATCAAAGCAGTGATAGTATGAATAGTATTTGTAACGCCCCTTTGAGGCACTCCCGGTCAGTAGTTTACCGCAGTGTGGGCAAATGAGAAAACCACGTAACGGCATGGTAGCATTTGAAGCCACCTTTAGCCGATATTGCCCTCTCTTTCTGCCATCCAAAACGTCTTGAACTTGATGATATAACGCCTCTGTAATAATGGGCTCGTGCTGCCCTTTGACAAACCGGCTCTCTTCGTCTTTGTATTTAGGAATAAATATCTTTCCACAATAAACTGGATTCCTGATCACAAACCAGAAAAGACTTTTGGTGCCTTTAAATCCCTTCTCTTTTGCTCTCTTATAAACCTGTTCTGTATTGTAGATACCTTCAGCAATCTTTTCAAATGACCATCGAATAATATCCGCATCAGGGTATTTTGGGGCAATTTGCTTTCTGCCACCTTCGTCAGTTTTATTGATGTAACCAATTGGAGCCAATCCCATATATCGCCCTTCTTTTCGTGCTCTTCTCATGCCATGAATCACGTTCAAAGCACGCCTGTCATTCTCCACTTCGGGTGCTGCTAAGTAAAAAGCAAGCATCATCTTGTTTTCCGGAATAGATAGATCAAGTGGTTGTTCGATGGCTTGTGGTTCAACCCCAAGCTTTCTCAGGATGTTAATCATTTGATAAGCATCTCCCGCGTTTCGACTGAACCTATCCCACTTGAGAAACAGCACTAAATCGGTTTGACTTTTATGCTTCCGTAGATCCTGAAGATATTTCTGCCATTCAGGACGGTTGAATGTTTTTGCAGAGTGGTCTTCAAAAATAACTTTCCGAATATTTATCTTGTTGATGTCACAATACCTACGGAGAAGTTCTTCCTGGCTTCGCTGGGAATAACCCTTGTCTGCTTGTTCATCTGTGCTTACCCTGATGTATAAGTCCGCTGTTTTCATTCGAAGAGGATTTAGGTTACCAAATTCTGACTATCCTTTATTCTTTCCCGGTTTTAAATATTGGCTCACAACAATGCTGGCCATCTTCCGAAGAAATTCGAGAATTGAAGCGGCCTGTTCTACAGTCACATTCACACCTTTGGCTTTGAGCATTTCTACTACTCTTTCCGGCTTCAACTTCTCCATCTGGTACCTCCTTACTCCTCTGTGTTTGATCAAAGACACAGTAGCGGTACCATCTGTAACGCTAATATAAAATATTATGTTTTGATAACATAGTATTTAGCAAAACTTTTAATAGTTTAGCGTGATATTTTTCTTAACTGAGCATCGCATGATGCCAAATGAAATACTTTATACTGATCTGGTTGACAAAATACCGAACTGAACAAGTATGACACGAACTTATAAGGTTACATACAAGACCTATTTTAATGAACGTCTCAAAACGGTTTCTTTTCATGGTAAGGTCACTCACCCACTTTACGTTCAAGTGACATTCGACCGCAAATCTATATTCTTCAAGAGCTACTATTTTGAATTGTTTTCCAAACCCAGGTATTTGCTCCTTGCCGCGGGTAAGAAGAAAAGCCCTGCTGTTGAGAACGTGGTTGCGATGGAAAATGAACTGATTGATTTTATAATTGACAAAACGATCGATGATTTTTCCTTAGATCGATTCAAGAAATTGTATTTGTACCATTGCCGCGATCTATGCGATATATCAGAGGATGGGTTCCGCGATTACCTGCTCACCTTCTTTAATGATAAAGGAATGCCCGCACTGGCCACCGCGATCACGGATGGAAGCAAAGGAAAAATACTATTCAATATCGTTCAGGATTTAAAGCTCGCGCTTAAGCCTGATCTCTATAGCAAACTAATTGATAACTCATTTCATTATGCGTCTCCATATATTCCTCTGTATGGGTTTATAATCGAACAAAAGAGGTGGCCCTTGCTTAGTCTGACCGTAAGGGAATGGACAGATTTAAAAACCAAAATGACTTTTGAGCAATACATTGAACAGAAATATCCTAACCAGGATCCAAAGTCATTGGTCGAGCTAATCGAGATGTGGTTAAAATCTTTTAAGGGTTGACCAGACAGCGGTCAGTCAGTGCGTTTCAAATTACTATTTAAGTTCCTTCATTTTTTTAAGCAAAGTTCGGCCTTATTCCGAAACTCCGCCAAGAGACTTCGGCATAAACGGGCACCTGCCTACGGCCTGCCATCCCATTTATTCCGATTCCTCTTGGCTTCCTCATTAATCCACCCGCGATAGCCGTTCCGGAAAAGTCCGGTTTGGTTGAGCATAAAAATGATGTTCAACTAAAACAAATACAGCTATGTTAGACTACATCTATCTTTCACAAACAACGCCATGCGATGAGCCATGCGCCCAGTTGGGCTCCGAGAATTATATGGCAAATGCGCGGATTGAAACTCGTGTATATATTGATCAATTGAAGCGTTCTTTCGGCATTAATCCGGAAGGATCGTTTTTTAATGTTGTTCGTTGTCCTCACGACTTTGGAACATATCTCGATATCCGGTTTTACTATGACGATGAGGATCAACTCCATGTAAAGTATATGATGGCGATTGAATCTGGTTGCCACAAATGGGACGATCATTCCAAAAAAGAATTAGTTGAACGAAACTATACCGTTAAGATTTTGGATGAAGAGATTGGTTTCACCTGCTAATACATGCGAAGGGGGTCTGGCCCCCTTTTTATTCGGTACTGAGAACTAAGAAAGTTTTATTTTTACCAGGGTAACCCTTAAATTAAGGAGGCTATTTAGTTAATTTTTAATAGTACTGTCCTTTTTTACTGGATTAACAAGGCGGTTAAATACCAACGGTTGCCTTGCGGTTATTGCTATTAGCCAAATAACATCTTATGAGAAATCACTTGCAAGATGCCAGGTCATGTTAATAATCATGAAATTCGGAACTTATTGCTTTCCTATCCCAGAAGAGCTGTTAGGATTTTGTGCGATCAGTATTACAAAAGTCTTGTGCGAATTGCATTTAACCTAACCCATGATAAGGAGGCATCTAAAGATATTGTGCAAGAGACTTTCGCTTATGTCTGGCAAAATGCTAAAGAATTAGGCAACTATCATGAACGATCCATTCAGCATTACCTGGTAAGGATTGTGAGAAACAAATCCATAACCTACTACAATGAAAATGTGCAACTCAGCAAAAAGAAAATACGATTTGTAAACGGCCACACATATGACCTGGCGCAAGACTCAATAGAATCAAGGATCATTCAGATTGAGGTAACCCAGGAAATCTTCGCCATAATAGCACGTTTCCCCAAGAGAGAGCGCGAATGCCTAACGATGAAGATTGAAGAGGAGTTGGACAATGAAGAAATCTCGATCCGGCTTGGTGTGGGTATGAAGGCTGTAGAAAGAAGCCTGACGAGCGGTAAAAAACGACTCCGTAGACACTTACGGGCTAAATCCTGAAAATATATAAGCCCGAGCATAGGAAATCAGGCTTAGTCTTAGAGTAAATAGTATAGAAGCCACCACTATGGACAGAGTTGCACTTATTTACAAAGTCCTGTCTGGGGAAGCCAGTTTGGACGAAAAACAGGAATTGGATGAATGGATCGCTAAAAGCGAAACCAACAGGGAAGAGTTCGAGGATATCAAATTACTTTGGGAAATTTCGCCATTACCTTCGGACGCTGAGCAAGATGAAAATGGTTTTGACAAAATCCAGCAGCGCATTCAACAGCGATCCCGAAGGAAAAAGCAAATTCGCGCTGTCCTCTATGCTTGTATCGTTATCACTCTTGCCATTCTTTTCTTTTTGCTGCTCAGGCAAACCTGGTTAAGAAATCCGGATGGAGTACAATTTAATCATACAGGAATGAAAGACGTAATTAGGATGCTTGAGAATAAATATCATATCCAAATCGAGGTGAATAACTCAGAGTTGTTAAAGTGTCATTTTACGGCAACTCTTTACAAGATTCAAGACAAGCAAACAGCATTGCGATCAATTGAGCACTCACTGGATGTGGCATTTATCGCCCAAAGCAAACGTAAGTACAACTTAGTTGGAAACGGGTGCTCAAGTTTATGAAGAACTAGACTAACGCAAAGGATATTCAGCATTGATATGATTATAAATACCGGCTCATCCAACCGGTCTTACATGCCATGCACCCAGGTGTCAGATATGAATTGCAGGAGTTGGAAAAACTCATTTCATCAGGAGATCAAACAATCCGTGATGAGAAGCAACACAATGCCCTGAAAGATGCTGTTGGGAGTGAGATAGAACGAATAAAGCAAACATTCGTACACGAGGTATTCAGCTTCGAAGATGAGCGCCATCTGGAGCGTTACATTCAATATCACCAACAAGCACTGATCCGGTTGATGGACAAAGCGGCATTGTTCATCCACACCGAAAGTCCAGCTGATGAGAAACGCAAAAAATTCTATGAAGTGTTCTATGCAGGATTGGAAGAACTTCTCCTTTTCGTTGAGCGACACTTTGCAAAATATTTTGATCAAGATGCCAAAGCGCCTGAAGGTTACATCGATATGGCCCGCAAGGACGCAAGAACCAATATCCGGAAAATTCAAAAATCGTTTGGTGTAAAGGAAGTTGATCAACGTCTGATTGACCTTCTCCTACACATACTCAAGAAAGTTGTGGACAGCAAACCCGACCAGGGAATTACCTATCGGAAAGTGATGTACGCAAAGGAAGTACAAAAAGAATTATTCCGGTTAATTGCAAGAGAAAACGAAATTCAGGATTGGGATGATGAACTTCGACAAGTGATGTACTACCTGAACTATAACTCGGTGAAGGTGCTCACCTATCATGCGCACTATATTTCTTCTCTTCTTGATCAATCAGAAACCCGGGCGGAAAAGATCGAGACGTTGTCTTTTGTTTTAAAGAAGATCAATCAGTCGCAAGTGAAACCGGGAATACGGTATAACCAGAACGGCAGTCCGCTGAAGGATCAATTGAATATTTACATAACTGAAGAAATTGACTACCAGGAAAGACTGCAACAATTGAGCAATAGTTCCTCTGACAGATCGCCAGACTCGTTCCTTCCAGGTTTCAAACTCAAGTTTGACGCTTCCGTTTCACAGTTGGCTTACCTGCTCAGGATTTTCATGGAAACAAAATTTATCATCAACAACAATTTAACTCAGGTACTTCACTTTCTTGTGAAATATGTGACAACAAAACGTTCCGAGGCCATATCTTATGGAAGCTTCAGGTCAAAATTTTACAGCGTTGAATCCGGCACAAAAGAGTCTGTAAGAAACATGCTTGTTTCTATGATCCAATATATTGACAGGGCTTAGAGGATGGATTTTCTTCGTTTGTTCAAGTTATACGAGTTTAGCCAGCGCGCATCTTTACGCCATTGCTGAAAGCACAAGTTGTATTTCTCTTCGATCCCGCTCGCCAGGGTATCAAAGGTTTTTTTAATTTCATCAAACCTTGTCGTGAGCATTCTTAATTCCTCTATCTTTTGCATATAGAAGGATTGATTGAGTTGTTGATGAACAGCCAGATCGTTTCTTTCATTTAGATACGTAACAAGGTGTTGCATTCGTGCGATTAGTTTAGCCAGCTTTTCGTGATCGATCATGTTGGTAAAAAGGGGCGTTTGATGGACCCGAACGAAACAAACAGGAACCGGACTATTTCCTTAACCTAAACGTATGGAGAAATTCTCATCGGATGCCTCCGAAGTATCCGGCCCTGAGTGTTTGCTATGGGTTATAACAATTACAAAGTGACGGTGGCGCGGTCAATACATAGTCTACTTTTTGAATTTCTTTGAAAAAATTCAGAGATACTCAATCACAAAAAAAGTGGATAAGTAGTGTTGAACCAGATTACAAAAAAGTTAGCTGAACAACTTCTCAAGGATTTTTGTTTGAACAAACGGAAGATTCTCTTCGTAGAAAGTAGCCGCTCGGATATTTGTGAGTTTACCCTCGTCTTCAGGAATTTCAATAAAAAATTCGTCTCGCACCACCCACTTTACCCGAATGTAGAAGTTACTCCAATTAGAAATAACCTCATGAGAAGGCCCCTCATCGATCAAGGATTGTATGAAGCTTTTTTCAACAACGCCCACCCCCTTTACCCGAATGGTTCGTGAGCCGGGTTGATTTGCCTTCAGGTACAGGATATCACCAACCTTAAGTAACGAAACCGCTTCATATAAGTCCTTCGCGCTCGCATCGTTCCAGCCAATGATAAATCTTCCTTCCTCGAAAAAACTTTCCTTCATCTCATCTCCATTCCAATTCGATCCCGCTCCATAGATTGCCATAGTCGTTCATAGTTGATGTCCAGCCGTTAGACCAAAATATTTTCCACTCTTTCAATATGCTTATACAATAACGATGATGGGGTGCCATTGCTACCCTGAAAGACTTCTGGACATCCAAAGACGATGAAATTCTCCTTAGCCCGTGATACAGCAACATTAAGCATGTTTACACCCCTGTCAAAGAAGTAACCTCCACCAATGTTGTTCTTCCCATAGACAGACGAAAATAAAATTATTGGACGCTCGGCTCCCTGCAAGGCATGCACTGTACCAATGGTAAGTCCGCTGGTATCAATGCCATTCTTTTTGAGTGCAGATTTAATCATCAATTTCTGCCCCTTGAATGGAGTTATAATTCCAACTATTTCTGAAAGCGTTAAAATTCTTGCTTTTCTATTTTCCTTCGAAGCTTCAGTGCTTTCGCGATCTTGATAGTGTTTTACAATTTTATTGTTGTTGAGTTGCAACCATTTTGCAATCTCAATCGCCTCAAGACTATTGGTTCTGCTGGAGCCATCCTTGAATGACTCTCCATCCACGGGGATAAATTTCATTGGCTCGAAAAGAACATCCAGTGCCTTCCCCTTCATAGGTTCCAGCAGTCCATCGTATGCCAATTTGTTACAATATTCAATGATCTCATCGAAGCACCTGCGATGTTCAGTCAACAGTAGACCTCGTTCCACCCGGAGATTAACCCTGTAACAAGATGATTTTTGAGCCAGCATCATGACGCTTCCGGAACTCCCCAAAAATCCTTTGCTCTGCAATTCATCGATCTTGATGAAATCCTCCTTAGTGGAAACCAATTCGTATCGGTGAAGATTAGCATGATCTATTTTTTGAGGTACGCTCCATACTGGCTCTATTTGCTTGGTGTCGCCCACTACGATGGCTCGCTTTGCCAGTGCAAAAGTAGCCGCCCCAACTTCAGGCGATACCTGACCGGCTTCATCGACTATTAACAAATCAATGCTTTCAAGCAACGGTGGTGCCTCAAACACATTCCGGGTCAATAGTTTCTTTATAAATTTTGAGTATGTAAAAAACTTGGGAGCCATGTAAAATGTGGATACAAAACACGGTGTAAGCATAGCTAACCGTTGAAATCGCATGACCGAATCTACTTGCCCGTTTTTAAAAAGCCTCTCCTCCGCCAGTACTCTTTCTGTTTCAAGTATCCAACGTCCTTCCCAGTAGTGCGTTGCCAGATAGAACATTTCGTTTTTTAAACTTACCTCAAGTTCATCGTAGAAGAACAGACTTTTCTTTTTCTTAAAGCCTGCCTCATCATTTGGAGGATCACCTGTTATTGAATGTTGTTTTTTCCAATTTGTCCATGCATTACTGGTTTGTCTGATTGATTTTACCAGGCTGAGTCGTTGGTCAAAGAATTGGTGAAAAGAATCTATTCTGTAAAAGTTGATGACTGCATAGTCAACCAGGCATTCTCTGAATATTTGCTTCAGTCTTGTAGCCCGTTTTTCCTTAACAAACTTGAAAAAGGAGAACAACTTTATCCAGATGGACTCTGTATCCAGATAACTGCTAAACTTCTTTTCCAATTCAAGCAGATTATCTTCAATTCCACTGAGTGCAGAAATATTCAACGTACCACCGGAAAAAAGATTACTATTATCCGCCCCGAGCAATCTGATCTGATTCGGTATGCTTTTAAACTTTCGCCAAAGTTCTACACCATGAATTAAATTGCCATTGCGCTGCTTGAGTTCATCCTGCAAGTATTCAACGATTTCATTGACCGTACTTGCCAAACCTGTGTGCTCGAAGAAATTCTGACAATAAACTTTCCTTGCTTCGTCAACAAATGCATGATTCTCGATCTTCTTATGAATCCCTTCATCAAAAAGTCCCTTATAGTAAATAACCTTTGGATCGATATTTTTTGATTTACTCGGAAGATAAAGGCCAAAACTGGTAATCTCCGGTATCCATCTTTTATAGAGAATTCCTTGTCGCGCTTTTACATTACGAAAACTGTCGATAATGTTGGTTACGGCCTGGTTATTTGTTGAACAGGCTACTATGATTCTTGGCCTGTCACCCTCTATTGCGCTTAACACCACTTCATTGGCAACAATGCTTTGAAGCAGGGTGGTTTTGCCTGTTCCGGGCGGTCCATTCACAGCCAGTATACTGCCATCCTTTAATGTATTGAAGTGATACAAACTTCTTCGCTGCGAAACCGACAAAGGGTGTTCATGTCCCATTTGGCCCAAATGATTTAGCGATGCGGCTTCAAAATCTTCGATTGAAAGAAGTGGTTTCAATGGCTCTTCCTGCGGACTACAGATATTGTGTAATAAACGGGGAGTCTTTTCGCTTTTAAGTAGGAAATCATACAATTGAATGATGCCATCAGCAGGGTTCCTAAAGATGTTGTTAATAATAATTGTGTTTTCCTGCGAAACCAGGAAATTTTCTGGCTTGTAACTTTCAAGCGGCTGTCCGGTGGATTCCTTAAAAATTGATTTTAGATAATGCCAATATTGCGGCCAGCCCTTTTCTGCAAATGCATCGGTATACACTTTGTCGATGGTATCGACATCTGAAAAGATAAAATTTACCCTTTCGTTTATTTGCGGCTCAAGGTGCACCCGTGGAATGTACGGGAACGTATCGTCATCAGGACGGAGATTTCCTTGCCGGTTTAATATCGCTTTAATCCAAAAAGGATAGAATGGGCCCTCTTCACCTACGATTTTGATGTATTCGGGAATTGGGCTGACAAGAAAAGATGAAATAAGAATTTGTACTTCATCGAGTGATTGCCAGTCTTCATGCTCTCTGTTTTCAATTCCTTTTTCGTAATTGATTCGCTGCTCCTCCCGATCAATAAGTTGGTTCGCCTGTTGAATGGCCACCTGTCCGGACTCCACATCCACTGTGCAGTTCTTCAGAAAGAGTGCTTTTCCTTCCAACTTAATTTCAATCCTTGCTGCATCGGCCAGGGTATTCCGCCAATATTTAATAAAATTATTTGCTGACATGTGCAGTCGGTAAAAAGTAACGCGGGCATTATCCGCTAATGAATTGGTTCAATTTCGCTTTTTCCCCCTGTTGTAGGGAGATTGGTTTGTTGGTTTCAGTGAGATGCTGTTGTTACTTGCGAACAGTCTTACGGAATTTTCAGTCCGCCCTAACTTATGAGCGATAAGCCCTGTTGGGGTATTTCCTTTTACCAGTTGATTGAACTGCTTTTTATCTGCCGATGTCCATTCCTTTCCGTGATTCTTAGGAGTCTTAGCCATGTGGGATGTGTTTTTACTTGGAATTCAATATAAGAAAAATGTTCTGTGATGCGTTTCGTTTTCCGGAGTTTGAGAATGAAGGGGCGCGGCCGAAAATTTCTGAGAAGTAATAACTACTATGGATTGGCAAAATACCAAACGCCAAACAACAAGAGGCCAGCAATCAAAAGTATAAAACTTACGAGTTTAAGAATTCTTTCACCCAGAGCAGTGAATACCGAATTTGTATATGATCGAAAAGTTTCAATACCGCTTTGATTTCTACGGTAGAATTTCCGCCTGCCTACAAAGATGTATATCGCGATAGACAAGAACAGGCAGACAATAGCGAGTACAATTATCGTGTTCATATCTTGAATTTAGTTTTTCCGGTGCATATCGCGACTACTAAAATCCACTATCTACCTGATAACTGGGTTATTTCAGTTTTACTATATTTCATATCCGCTCAGAGATCTATTGAGTCCCTCTTTGGATATAAAATATAGTTTAATTATATTTCGTATCTATTTAGGGACCTGATAAGTCCCAATTAAGATATGAAACGCGCAAATCCGGCAAATACTCAAACAAAAACGCTGCTTACCCAGGGTTCGGTACTCCTGCGGCATTTTAATGACGCTGGCCGGCCGGCATTTACCCTTCAGGAAGCTGCCGAAGTGCTTAAAAACTCAACCAGAGAGGCAACCAAAAAACTGCTTAGCGGCATGGTTAAACGTGGGCTCTTGCTCAGACTCAAGGAAGGAGTCTATTGGATTATCCCGTATGACCAAGACCCCAACACCTATTTTCCGAACACGCACTTGGTGGTGAAATATCTTGCCGGAAGTGTCGGGTATTATATCGGCTATTACAGTGCACTGGAACTTCATAGCCTTATCACGCAGCCTTCGTTCAGGGAACAGATCGTGGTGAACAGGCAGGTCAAGCCGTCATCCGTAAAAATAAAAGGACACAAGTTTCAGTTTATATACCATAACCGTAACCATTACTTCGGAGCATCCGAACTGTGGGTTGATAGTTTCAACAAAGCCACCTGTTCAGATCTTGAAAAGACCTTCATAGATTGCCTTTATAAACCAGACTACGCAGGTGGTATTAGCGAAATTGCCAAGGCGCTCTATAAGTCGCGGGAAAAAATTGATTACCAAAAGCTTCTAAATTATTGTGAACGATTTAAGGCTCAGTCGGTAATTAAACGGCTCGGCTTCCTGCTGGAGTTACTTAAAATCAACAATCCTATATCGGGTAAACTCCATGCCATGATAACACCCTCTTACATTTTGCTGGAACCTTCGTACGAGAAAAAAGGAAAGATGAACAGCACCTGGCACGTGCGGCAAAACATGGAACTTGCTGATATTTTATCACCCATATTTAGTTGAAATGATAAAGCCAAAAGAGTTGAGCGCGGCAGCAGCCAAATACAAACTAAAGGATACCCAGGTGGAAAAAGACTACGTGCTATCGTGGATTCTTTACGGTATCTCAAAGAATGAATTACTTTTCAAGAGCCTCGTGTTTAAGGGTGGCACCGTGCTGAAAAAAATTTACTTTGAGGACTACCGATTTTCGGAAGATCTTGATTTCACCCTTGTGGATGAAAAAATTACCAACCAGGAATTGCTCAACGAATTCGAAAAGGTATATGCATTTGTGAAACAGGAGGCTAATATTTCGTTGAAATTGAAAGAGCATGGCGAGCATGAAAGTGGAAGCCTTGTGTTTTATGTAAATTATGTTGGGCCGCTTCAGGCAAACATTGACAGCCGCGATATCAAGATCGATATTACACGCGGAGAAATACTGGAATTTGAAATTGAAACAAAGCCGTTGATTATCACTTACTCCGACTTGCCCCCGGACTCATTCGTGCTACAGTGCTATTCGCTTCCGGAAGTGCTGGTAGAAAAAATGGCCGCCTTGATGGGGCGTACCGAACCAAGAGATCTTTACGATTTTTGGTACCTGACGGAACAGGATGGACTTAAACCAAAAGCCTATCGAGGAGAATTTGAACGAAAGGCTACCAATAAAAAGCACGATCCTACGAAGTTGGAAGAAAAAGTTTTGGCCAAGGAAAAGAACTTTAAAAAAGACTGGGAAAGGAAATTGGAAAACCAAATGGACGAGCTGCCGAAATTTGATGATGTGTTCAGAGAATCGAAAAGAAATTTTAAGTTTTAGCGTATGAAAACCTCCCTTACCCATCTTTCCGAAAACAAACAATATGAGATCAGGCGTATTGTGGACATTATCCAGGAGGTAGTGAGCCCTGAGAAAATCATTTTGTTTGGCAGCCACGCTAAAGGCACACATGTGGAGCACCGCTCGATGTCCGGTGACCGTATTATTTTCGGCTTTGACTTCCTGAAAGTGACAAGGTTATATTTGACACAAGTTCCATTCTTATATTGGAATTTATGATTGGCGAACCGTATCCATTTCTAAGTGAAAATTATGATAAGAAGAATGATATATTATTCTTTACTTTTCTTAGCCAGGGAGAAGAGGTCATACCCAAGGCGATAGCGTTTACACCTATCGAAAAACATTCAACTCAATATTACAACTGGGGATTCGGAGACCTTGTCATTAGTAATCAAACGGGTGAATATATTATTGACGACAAAATTGAGAGCAACAATGGGGACATCAAAACCGTTTTTTATACAGTTGTATCTACATTAACAGTTTTCTTTGGCATTCACCCAGATGCAACCGTACACGTTGAAGGAAGCAACCGGCAGAGAATGGAAATTTACCGCGGGCTTATCAGAAGGCACTGGTGGCAAATTGAACCGTTTTATGAAATCAGGGGTTTTTCTAAAGATGCCATTGTTCCGTTTGAGCCAGGCATCGAATTTGAGTATATTTTAATTTCGAGAAAGAAGTTGTAAATTTAAAACAGAAATATGCCTGCAATCGTAAAACAAAGCAAAAAGGGACTTAGGGCTGAAACACTCAGTCAGCTACAACGCTTTATTAAGAAAGTTAAATCAGGGGAAATTGTGCCCTTTAGAGAGAAGACAGAACGGGCCCGCAAGAATTTGAAAAAGGCTGGTCTGATCAAGCACTAATCTGCCATTTCATTTTTTCCGTCACCTTTCGGTTACCCTTTTGATCCCAACATCTTCAAAAGCTGATCATTTTGCTTTTGTAAATACTCAACCTGCTCTTTTAAAGTTTTAATCTCATCATCTTTCACAGCATAGATTTTGTCCAATACCTCCCGTTGCATCTCGTAATTGTTATTTACGTAGCCATTGTTCTTCTCAATATGACCAGAAAAATGGATTGTCAATCCCTCAGAAGATAAAATATCTGCCACACCAACATCGTAAAGTTCGGCCAACTTTTCGACATGCTCAGCTTTAAGATTTTTTGGGTTGCGCTCGATTTTCGAATAGGTGCTTTGATCAACACCAATTTTGGTGGCCACGTATTCTTGTGTATAATTATTAACCTCCCTGAGTACTTTTAAGTGTGACATACATTATTCGGTTTAGCAAATTTCTGATCCTAAAGCTACACAAAATCACCTAAACTATGCCAAAACTCGGTTGTTTAGGCCAAAATCCCCCTTGAAATTTGAAAAGCATTCTTTAAAAAAATGAAATGGGGTTTCATTTAGCATTTACTCTATTGCTTTACATTGAGACGTGCTCTGTTACGTTTTACCGAATAGGTATTCGCAGCATCAAGCAAAGCCCCGCACTTATTTCTATTCCGTTCGGTTCAGCGCTTGCCTACCTGCGCGGGTGTTTTCATATATTTACTGCGCAACTCCTGTTAAGAAGTATTTATAAGGAGCCCACATGGTCCATGCCTGGTTTCGCCTTCCAGCGCATGGACTTTTGTTTTCACCCAACTTTTGCCAAGTCGTGAACCCGTATCACAACCATATGGATACGGAACTGGTGGACCTGTTCAAACTGGGCGACCAGCGGGCGTTTGAGGTAATCTATCACCGCTATGCCAAAGACCTTTACCGCTATGCGCGAAAGAGCGTACAAGCAAAAGAAGACTGTGAAGAAATGGTACACGATGTTTTTGAGTCGCTACTGGCAAGGAAAGAATCGCTAAACATCACCTCGCTCAGGCACTATCTGTTTAACTCTATCCGGTACATGATTATCCGCTCTTTCAGCCACCGCGATGTGAAGCGGAAATTTGTTGAACACTACACGGCATTTGAAACAGAGTACGACATGCTGGAGGCCGAACAGAGCCTTGATCCCGAAACGGTACATTCCAGACTTCTTCAAAACCTTGATGGACTTCCGGAGCGATGTCAGGAAGCCATCCGGTTACGCATCACAGAAAACTTATCAAACGGTGAGATCGCCAGCCGCATGAACATCAACAAACGAACTGCCGAACTCTATATATTCAAGGCTTTCAACCACCTGCGAGCCTCCTACGATAAGATTTATAAACCGGCAGAATAAATAGATTCTCCCTCCAATTAATCTTTATAACGGTATTTTTTTGCCCTCACCAGAATACGTAAAGGCGCAGATACCGTCACTTTTTAATGTAAAGAGGCAAACCCTTGCTTAAATTAGTAGATACGTTATAAAACCACGGTTGCCCATGCAAAAATCAGATTTTGACCAATTAATGGAGCGTTATGTTACGGGGCAAGTCTCCGAACAGGAACGAAAAAAAATAGAAGCCTGGCTCGATGTGATGAAGACCGAAGATAACACCGACCTGGAATTGAGTGACGAGGATGAAGCCCGGATATTCCAGAAACTCACCAGCAACCAGACCACGGTTGATGATGTGGTGGCTCTGCGCCCGAAGCGAAAAGCGAGACTCGACCGCTGGATGTTGCGGATAGCAGCATCGCTGGTTATCGTTTCACTCGTGTCATACACTGCGTGGTACTTCAGCGCAACACCTGAAAATCAACTTGAAGTAGTATCTAAAAATGGCGTTGAGAAAATCATTCTTAATGACGGGTCGTTGGTGTGGATGCAGGGCGAAAGTAAAGTGATGTACTACGAGAAGCAAAATGATGGGGCGCGTTATGCCACGTTTGAGGGCGAGGCGTTGTTTGAAGTGGTGAAAGATGAACATCATCCTTTCATTGTTCAGTGTGGCGATGTAAAAGTAAAAGTGCTGGGCACGAGTTTTAGTATCAAAACAAATCCGGAGCATGTGGAGTTAACCGTACTCACCGGAAAAGTAAACCTCTCCTCCGCGGCAAACACCGAAGGGATTGACGTATTGCCCCAGGAAAAAGTGATCTACAAGAGCAATGGAGAGTTTGAAAAACTTTCAACAAACCAAAAAGAGATTGCTTCCATCACCGTGAATACTGACTACAACATGCAATTCACAAACAACAGGATGCATGATGTGATCAAGCGGATAGAAAGCAAGTTCAACGTATCCGTAAAACTATCGGACAAGAATATACGCAACTGCCAGATTACTGCAGATTTTACTGATCAATCATTGGAAAAATCACTGCAACTGATTACCGAGGTGTTGGATGTAACCTACTCCATCAAAGATAATACCGTAACGATTACCGGTACGGGATGCAAGTAAGAACCTAAACCTGATTAACTATGAAACTGAGTCTCCCCCCACTTTTCGATTCCACCTAAAAATAAAACAGGAGTGATTCGACCACTCCTGCTTATTGCCCTCTGCTGTGACACAACCCTTTGCCGGGGTTGATGCGAGGGTGCTTTGTCTTATTTCAGTAACGAAACCAGAACAAAACAATGAAAGTTATGAAAAAAAGTTTTACCGCAAAACTTTGGAAGGTCATGAAAATATGTGCGGTTCAGGGAATAATAGCCATCACCCTATGCGGAGTTACACTAGCCCACACTAACTACGCACAACTGTTGGACACGGAAGTATCCATCAGCATTACCAATTTGCCTTTTGAAAAAGCCTTGCACGAAATTGAAGCTATTGCGAAAGTAAAATTCGCTTACAGCATCAACCAGTTGCAGGATGAACCGAACGTATCGCTCTCAATCGATAAGCGCACACTACGCGAAGCGTTAGACGAGTTACTGGCACCGCGTAAAATATCGTACAAGGTGCATGAGAAGGAGGCCGCCATTACGCTAAAGAAGGCTAACGGTGAGGGCAACAAAGGACAGTCCTCAATTGATGAAGGTACGAATGGCAATAGAGAGTATCGTGCGCTGATTCAAATAACCGGTACAGTAATCGAAGCATCTACCCAGGCTCCGATGGCGGGTGTGAACGTGCTCGTAAAAGGAACATCGAATGGAACAACAACCGATGCCACAGGAAAATACAGTCTGGGTGCCGAGGATAATGACATCCTTGTTTTTTCATTCATTGGCTATGCATCCATCGAGGTACCCATAAGTGGGCGAAGTGTCATCGATATAACGCTGCGGGAGGACGTTACGAGTTTGAATGAAGTGGTGGTGAACGCAGGGTACTATACAACAAATCGGCTAACCCAAACCGGTAGTATTAGCAGGGTAAGCAAGGAGGAAATCAATCGCCAGCCGGTGACAAATCCGCTTCAGGCCATGCAAGGCAGGATGGCAGGTGTATATATACAACAATTCTCAGGGTTGGCAGGAAGTGGCTTTGAAGTGCGTGTTCGTGGAAGGAATGGTATTGAAAGCGGTAATGAACCACTTTATATTATTGATGGGGTTCCCTATGGTTCTGGTTCGCTGTCGTCAACCACGACTTCGGGAGGTATTCATGGATCATTTGGTATTAGTCCACTTAATTCGTTAAACCCTAATGACATTGAGAGTATCGAAGTGCTCAAGGACGCTGATGCCACGGCAATTTACGGATCGCGCGGTGCAAACGGTGTTGTTCTGATTACAACCAAAAAAGGAAGCTCCGGGAAAACGCGACTGGACATAAACTTTAATACCGGTATTAGCCAGATTGCCCGTAAAATGGATCTGTTGAATACAGAGGAATATCTCGCTATTCGGAGAGAGGCGTTTCAGAACGATAATCTTGCACCCAACGATTGGGATTATGACATAAATGGCACCTGGAACCAGAACCGATACACCGACTGGCAAGAAGAGCTAATAGGTGGAACAGCCCGTAATGCAAGTACGCAGGCTTCATTGTCGGGTGGCAATGCTTCAACCCAGTTCGTCATTAGTGGAAGCTATCATAAACAGACCACGGTATTTCCAGGAGACTTCGGATACTCCAAAGGCTCCGCTCACATGTCCGTCAATCACCGGTCGAGTAATGACAAACTCAGTGCATCATTTTCCAGCAGCTACGTAGCAGATAAAAATAACCTGCTCAATAATGATTTTACTTCCTTGGCAATTGCGTTGGCTCCAAATGCACCTGCGTTGTACGATGTACAAGGGAATCTTAATTGGGAGAATTCTACATGGACCAATCCGCTCGCAGCATTGGAAAACAAGTACAAAGCCAACTCCAATAATTTGCTGAGTAATGCAGTTCTTAGTTACAAGATTTTGAACGGTCTTGAGATTAAATCCAGTATGGGGTTTAATACCGTGCAATTCAGCGATCGAAACATGTTTCCCTCAAAGGCGACCAATCCGGCCTTTGGCCTTACGCCAGCGATTTCACGACTTCAGATCAACACACAAGAGGTTAAATCATGGATAGCGGAGCCGCAATTGCTCTACAGTCGCGCCATTTCCAAAGCCAAACTTTCTTCCATCATTGGTACAACCTTTCAGGAGCAGATATCGGAGCAGACTGTGCAAGTAGGGGTCGGCTTCAGTTCAGATGCCCTAATTGAAAATATTGCAGCCGCTTCGTTCAAAACAATTTCGCAATACAACTACAGACAATATCGCTACAGTGCGTTATTCGGTCGGGTGAATTTCGAATGGGATGGCAAATATTTTATCAACCTGACGGGACGCAGAGACGGCTCAAGTCGTTTCGGCCCCGGCAAGCAATTTGCAAACTTTGGTGCCGTGGGCCTCGCTTGGGTCTTTACACAGGAAGGGTTTCTATCAGGAAAAATTCCAATCCTCAGTTTCGGAAAACTTCGTTCCAGCTACGGCACGACAGGTAATGACCAAATTGGTGACTATGAGTATCTGGACAGTTATGCTACCGGAGGCACCTATCAGGGAGTTACCAGTCTTGGTCCCGTTAGGCTCTTCAATCCTGATTTTATGTGGGAGGTAAACCGGAAATTCGAGGTGGCTTTGGAGTTAGGTTTCAATGAAGATAAGTTGGTGGTTAACGCAGCTTACTTCAACAATCGTTCATCCAATCAATTACTCGGCTACACCTTACCGGCAACCACCGGATTTGCATCCATACGAAGTAACCTACCGGCCACAGTACAAAATACAGGGATCGAAATTGACTTGTCGTCTATCAATATTAAAAGACAACGCTTCGAATGGAAGACTTCCTTCAACATGACCTTTCCAAAAAACAAACTGGTTGAGTTCCCTGATCTTCAAAGTTCCACTTATCGAAACTCCTTTGCCATAGGCGAACCTTTGAACATCAGTAAGCGGTATAATTATACTGGAATTGATCCGGTCACCGGATTATTTCAGTTTGAGGATACCAATGGTGATGGCGGAATCAATTCGCTTGACAGGCAAACAATAATGCCCATTGGTCAAACAATGTATGGTGGCCTGAATAACAGCTTCTCGTACAAGGGACTGAAGTTGGATATTTTTATTCAATTCGTTCAGCAAACGGCCCCCGGTTTTTTTGCCAACTCAGACATTCCAGTTGGAAGCGGTCGTAACCAGCCTGTCGAGGTATTAAGCCACTGGAAAACAGATGCCACTAATTATGCATTTCAACGATACACCGCTGGGTACGATGACGCAGCCGCAACAGCATTCTACAACTATAGTCTGAGCAATGCAACCATTGTAAATGCATCTTTCATCAGGTTGAAAAATGTTTCGCTGGCCTACACATTGCCACAGACCTGGACACGGGATACAAAGATAAATTTCTATATCCAGGGTCAGAACATCTGGACGATGACAAGCTACATCGGGCCAGATCCGGAAAATTATGGACGTACTGTGCTACCTCCTCTGAGAACGTTGATCGCAGGTATTCAATTAACATTCTAAATCTTAATGAGTATGAAAGACAACAAGAAAAAAATACGACTTAATATAAAAGTTTCCAGAATAATGCTGATCCTAATGATCGGCTCGGTAGTGGCTTGCGAGGACTTTATTGAAGTCGACCCTCCAAAAACCGGCTTGGTGAGTGAAACAGTTTTTACAAGTGATGCAACTGCAAATGCGGCCATGTCTGCGGTGTATGTTCGATTGACAGGTAGTTTCCTTGGGGCAGCAACTTCAAGTATGATTGTACTTAATGGATTTGCCTCAGATGAACTAGTGCCTGCTGCCGCAACAAACGAACAAATACGTGAATTTTATAATAACAACTTAACTCCCATAAATCCGAACCTATCAGCCATTTGGTCGGCTGCATACAATATCATTTATCAGAGCAACGCAATTATCGTGGGATTAAATGGTGCATCAGGTGTCAATGAATCTCTTAAAAATCAATTGGAGGGTGAGGCCCTTTTTATCAGGGCATATACACACTTTCATCTCGCCAATCTTTTCGGTGACATACCATATATCACAACAACAGATTACAGAGAGAATGCTAAGGTTCCGCGTATGCTGCGGTTATCCGTTTTGGACAGAGTGGTACAAGACCTGGAGAATTCGAAACAGAAGCTTGCGGAAAACTACTCGTACTCCAAAAATGAACGGGTACGTGTAAACAAATGGGTTGCATCTGCATTCTTGGCACGTGTATATCTTTATGTTGGAGAATGGGATAAGGCAGAAGAGGAATCAAGTACAGTAATCAGTAACACCGCTTTGTTTGAATTGGCTGCAAATCTAGATGATGTATTTTTGAAGAACAGCCGTGAAGCCATTTGGCAGTGGATGCCTTCCAATCCGGGACAAAATGCAATTGAAGGCAGTTACTTTATATTAACCGGTGCTCCAAACATTGCTTCACTTTCTACCGACCTTGTCAATCATTTTGAACCTGGTGACAAAAGAAAAGAACGATGGATTGGAAGTTTTTCAGACGGTGTGAACACTTGGTATTTTCCATTCAAATATAAACAGAAAGTTCCAACATCGGCATCCGTTGAGTATTCGGTAGTGATGCGACTGGCAGAGTTGTACCTGGTGCGATCAGAGGCAAGAGCAAACTTGAATAATCTCACGGGAGCTATTAATGATCTCGACAAACTTCGATTGAGATCTGAACTGCCTCTTATTTCAGACACTTCCCCTGGCATCAATAAAGAGGAGATCTTGCTATTGATAGAACGTGAACGCAGATCAGAGCTATTTACCGAGAATCATCGCTGGTACGATCTAATCCGAACAGGGCAGGCAGATGTGGTGATGGCGGCCGTGAAAACTAGTTGGCAAGCAACAGACATTTTATTCCCTTTGCCGGAATCTGAATTGCTTATTAACCCACTGTTGCAACCTCAGAACCCAGGATACTGATCCATCACATATTTTCTTATCAAAATTAATAGAACAACATCATGGTTTACAGATATTCCTTTGCCTTAATTTTTTTGATGATTGTGGCTTTTGTATATTCTACAAGAGTTCAAGCACAGACTCCAGACTATCCTGTTGAAGGACAAATGTGCCCAGACTTTTCTTTACAAAAAGTGGAGTATTATAAAAAGAAAAGCGCCTCATTGACAGACTTCCGTGGCAAGTGGCTCATTCTTTACTTTTGGGCAGATGGTTGCCCGGCTGCTGTGCAGGGCTTTAGGAGGATGAACGAAATACAGTCAACATTTTCTAATCGTCTTCAGGTTATGCTTGTCGCAAACAATGATGAGCGAAATAAAATTACACGGGAGCTTTATGAAAAATTCAGAAAGCAGTACAACTATAAACTATCCATTGCTTATGATGAGAGCCTGTTCAGAAGATTCGTTGGAAACGCTGCGATACCACATGTTGTTATTCTTAGGCCAGATGGTATTGTACATGCGGTCACCTTTGTCGATATCTCTTTCTCACAATCTATTGCTGATTTGCTTGCCGGAAAGCAGGTTGAATTTCAACCGAAGTATAATGCATACAATGAGCAGATAAAGCCATTTTTTTATAGAAACAAACCACTTCGGATTGATGGGAATGGTGGAGCGTCAACTGATTTTCTCTACCGATCGCTATTGTCAAAAGCTGATACGAACTACCATTACTCACTTTCCCGGACATTGCGAGAGCAAATTTCCAATGGACAATTCCAGGTGATGGGTGCTTCACTACTCGATCTTTATAGGTATGCGTATCTGGGAATGATCCGCTGGGGTATGGGAGATTCATTATACCATTTGATATCGCCAAAGGTTGAAGTGGAAATCCAATCCTTAAATTCGATTGATAGTTGTAGAATATTCGGGAAGGGATGCTATGATTATAGTCTGATAGTGCCAAAAGAAAAAGCAACGGAGGCTTTTGTAATGCAATTCATGCAGCGAGATTTAATGAATTACTTTGGATTCGAGGCTACTGTAGAAGTCCGCGAAATGCCATATTGGAAGCTTGTCGTAAGTGATCCGAAAAAACTAAAATATGCTAATGATGCAAAAGACTCCGTGTATCTTGATCACGCCACGTTAAACATTTTCAGCGGTAAACCTAGACACTTATTAGGTACCATTGATGTTTATAACACAACGGATCCTTTACTGGACTCAACCGGTATAACACAAAATATTCGTATTGATATCGATGGCGACCTATCTAACCTGGAGCATGTTCGTAAGGAAATTCGAAAAAATGGATTGAATCTGGTAAGAGATCTCCTTCCGATGAAAGTCCTTGTCTTGCGTGACATGCCTCACTAAGGATGCAAATCGAGGAAAGGAAGCACGAACTTCCTTTCCATGATTCATCCATTGAACTAAGGCCTGAACAACGATTGACACGACATAGTTTGATCGTCAAACAGGTGGATCTCCTTTCCCTGGTTTGCACCCGTGCGGACTTTGCATGTGGTGGATCCTGAGGCTACACAATTGTCGTTCTGAACAATAGTGTCACACGGTGTGCTTACCTGGATGCGGTAAGAGGTTGTAAAAGCATCTTCTGCGGTTACCGCAGTAGCAAACACACCAACACCTGCTCCCAAGAACGCGAGCAGAGTGAGAAAAAGACGGAATCTTTTCATAACATTTAGAATTAAGTTTACCTACTTTTTATAGGGTTTCGGTTTTCCCTTGCACGGTTGCAACCATGGCTATACTGATCAGTGTATCTTAAAGTGACTTCTCGTTCGCCATTAATCTTAACCCGTATTTGATCACATGGCGATCATAAAGTGCAACAATCATATTCCGTAAAACGATAAAATCTTTTGGCTTCTTCCCCTGGAAAGAAGGTAAATAGAAACTGTAGGCATAACCTAGCTTTTGCAAATCGTAAACATCAATCGTTGCGGCTTCCAGGAAATCTTTTGCCGTATCATTTCGCGCTCGGATATTGGAATGAACAAATAAATAACCGTTATAAACGCAAGCATTTATATTGACGTAATTGGAGGGGCTTGCCAGCATGATGCTATTGTCCGAAACCACCTTGTGCGGTTTGATGCGCACGCGATCAATTGGATCAATTGTCTTTAACTTAGAGATGATATCCATATTGTTATTCAACAACAAATAATCGTTCCTGAACCGATACAAGTAAACAATATAGTCGGGATCACGACTGCGCAAGAGTTGTCCATCAGTACAAAAAATTCCGTCAATTTGCTTTTCAAGATAGGTATCAAAAATGGTGACATGTGGAGATTCGTTTCTCAAAATACCAAGAACATTCTCCTGTGCTTTCCCGATGGCGAGGAAGGCAAATCTATTTGCCACCACGGGCATCGCTGTTCTGAAAAACACACTGTCATACATGAACCTAACTGCTTTCCATTCGCCAATTTTCCCTTTGAGGATGGCGGGTAGGCTGCCATCAGTGATATAGAAGAGCGAATCTTCAATCTTTACCCGTGCAGTTACACTTAGTCTTTCAGGATCTTCTACATAAAGTTTGACTGAGATCGTATCAGCGAATGCTGTATCGATTTGAAGAAGATGTAAAGGAGCAGTGTAATTACCCAACAATATTCTTTTACCACTAACACCCGCCAAGTAGTATGAATTAAATCGAATGTGTTGAATTTTTGATGGTTCCGTTATTACTGGCATTATTGTCCGATCAAACGAATGGGTATGAAGATAGCGTTCACGCGAATGAAGGAATAAGCCACCTACCAGAAGAAGTCCTATTACAAAGCAAATAGCGATACTGAAATAGTATATCCTTCTCATACGGATTGCTTTTGAATAACTGAATGACGTTTACTATCTAGTTCAAGCAACACACCAGTTAGTGCGAGCAGGGTGAATACGATATTAAATATGAGATGTTCTTTCCACCCCAGGCTTTGCAATACTCCTCCGCAGGCGCAAGGTATTTCTTCACTGAATTGAAGGATAACAACGATGTACGCAGTAAATATCACCATCAGCGTAAATGCTCCCAGTAGACCAAAAAAACGGGCACGTGGCATAGCGATCAAAAATGATAGCAATATCTCAGATGCCGGTATGATAATAGACACCTGGTCACTAATTGAGTAAAGTACAGGAGACTTACTAATTACGATGCGAAACCTTTCAATGTCTACCAGTTTTGTTCCTGCCGCATAAAGAAACAAGAGGATGAATAGGAAGGCGATCACTTCGACAAGAAATTTCTTTATGATTATCCGCTTTGAATTCATGAGTTAAAGGTAAATTCTGTTATAAAGAAAATCCATTGACCCTTGTTCAGACTTGCAGCAACATAGGTTTAGAAGTGTGCTTAACAATTGTTAAGATCATATTTTGCGCCTTTTTATCCTGCTGAATGACTGTGGCGCAATGCCTAAATACGAGGCTATATGCTCCTGAGTAACATGTTGCTCTACGTGGGGATAAATTCGGATCAACTTTTCATATCGCTCGATGGCAGTGAGGTGTTGCATGTCGCGTGTTCGCTCACGGCTGTGCTCATAGTATTGATTCATGATCACACGATAAATGAAGTGTGCTTCAGGGAAAGTCTGAAACAGCTGAAGAACACTGTTGTGGGTGACACAAAACAACTCCGAGTGGTTGCGAAGTTGTATAAATTCCTGGGACGGAACTTGTTCAAAGAAACTTTTGGTTGACACCATGATCTCACCTGTGCGCCAAAACCATTCCACCTGCTTTTTACCTTTTACAAATGTGTAAGACATGGCAAAGCCCTCGTCAAGGAAGTAGGCACATTCAGCGATTTTTGTCGCCTCCAGTAACATAAAGTAATTAGGAAGTGAAAGAGGCGTAATTACCTTTTCAACAGCTTGTCTGAAAGAGGTACTCACGGGATGAATAGAGGATAAAACGGAGAATAGCTTTTCTGTCTTCATGAGGTTGGGATCTATAATAGTGCCGTTTCATTTGGTATTATCCTCTACTGCTATACTCCGAAATCCGATGAATTTTCCTATGCCCGACTATGAAAAATTTGCTAAAATGAAAAACGTCAGCATTGGGTATTGATATGTGAATAATTTTTTCTCCCTGATAATGAAAGCGTTACAGGGGGTACCAGTACCCCTGTGACTGTTTTTGAAGCGGATTGAAACCCTCCTTTGTGCCATCATCATTTGATAATGATTTATGGCAGCAACAATTATCACTCCAGAGGACTTACAAGCATTCAAGCAGGAACTTTTGGAGGACCTCAGAAAACTAATTTCGGAACGAAATACCCGACCCGCGCAACAGTGGTATAAGTCCCATGAAATCCGAAAACTTCTCGGCATCTCGCAGGGCACTCTTCAGCACCTGCGTTCCAGCGGAACTCTGCCCTTTACCAAAATTGGCGGAGTCATTTTGTATGATTATCACGACATCCAAAAGATGATTCAAGACCATAAGCGTACGCGTGATTTTGTCTTCGAGAATCCAAAATCCCTTTGACATGGCTAAACTAATTTTCAAGCCTCTTCAGGCTAGATTTGACAACATCGATACCGGCTTTGCAGTATCAGCAAGATGTATTTTTGTCCACAAAAATAATCTTGCTCCTCGCGCCTGGCGTTGCTCGGAGAATGGGAATGCCTCGGAACTCGGCTTCCCTGAACTGACAGATATTCCTATCACATCAAGGCTAATCTTTAATCCGTAGGTGTATGTCCAGAAAGAAGGCCACCGACCAGTCAACGTTATACACCCGCCCGGTCCGTACAAGGGTCACCGAATCGGTTTACAACCGGCTCAACGCATTTGTTGGACATGGCGACTGTCACTCCATAGGTGAAGTTGCCCGCAGGGTACTTTCGAAAGAAAAAATTCTCTATGTGCTTAAGGACGGCTCAATGGATACTGCGATGGAAGAACTAATCGCCATCCGGAAGGAACTCAATGCTATCGGAACAAATATCAACCAGGTCACACGCCACTTTCACAATGCTTCCACTTCCGACCAGCGGCTGTTCCATGCCCTGAAGGTGGCCGAGCAATACAACAAGGTTGGTGATAAGGTAGAATTACTGCTCAACGAGATTTCACTACTGGCTAAAAAATGGTTGCAAAAGTGATCAGCGGGAAGAACATACGGGGGTTGCTCAATTACAATGAGAACAAGGTGAACGAAGGCGTTGCCCAGTGCATAGCCGCCAGCAGATTTGGATGCGATCCACTGATGCTGACATTTTCAGATAAACTCAACCGTTTCCGCAAGGCTACGGCATTGAATCCAAAAGTACGCACCAATGCTATCCACATCTCCCTGAACTTTGATGTCACCGAAAAACTGACCAACGAACAGTTACACACCATTGCCTCCGACTACATGACTCGAATCGGATTTGGTGAACAACCTTATCTCGTTTATCGGCATACCGATGCCGCCCATCCCCATGTACACATCATTACAACCAACGTGCAGAGTGATGGCAAGCGAATTGACATTCACAACATCGGAAGAAACCAGTCTGAAAAAGCCAGAAAGGAAATAGAGGTTGCGTATGAATTAGTCCGCGCAGAAAGCCGGAAGAAAAAACGGGAGATGGAACCCGTTCAGATTGATAAAGCGGTATATGGAAAATCAGAAACCAAACGCAGCATATCCAATGTGGCACGCATAGTCACGCGGTTGTACAAATACACCTCATTGCCTGAGTTGAATGCGGTACTAAGGCAATTCAATGTAATCGCGGATCGTGGCGAAGAGGGAAGCCAGATGCACAACAAGAAAGGACTGTTGTACAGTCTTCTCGATGAAAAAGGTAAAAAGATTGGTGTACCTATCAAGGCAAGTTCAATTTATGGCAAACCAATTCTGGTCAATCTTGAGAAACAATTCAAGCTGAATGAAGCCCTGCGAAAGCCTTTCCGTGAAGGCTTGAAAACCACTATCGATCAAGTCCTGAAAAAGCCGCTGTCAAAAGATGCGTTCGTTAAGACGCTTGTCAATAAAGGCGTGTTCGTGCTGTTTCGCGAAAATCACGAAGGCCGAATTTATGGGATCACGTTCGTGGACAACAAGAATAAGGTTGTCTTCAATGGCAGCGATCTTGGCAAAGCGTACGGTGCCAAGGCAATTCTCGAAAAGTTAACCCAGGCTCCCGACACATCCTCGTCTGGTATTCAGCCACAGTCTCATCACGCAGAAGTAAAAGATACGGCTGAAGTTGACCTTCATATAAATGAACTTTTGAAAGACCTTGTGACAGCACAAGCATACGATTTCACATCACCGGAGGCTGCGATGAAAAAACGAAGGAAGAAAAGAAAGAGAAAAGGCCGTACACTTTAAATAATTTCTTATGGCAAGCACAGGCGAGAACGAACAAGCTTTACGGAAGATTATTGACTTCATCAGGCTCTTGAGCATAGTCGTGCTCTTATTCCATTTCTATTTCTTTTGCTACCGGGCTTTTGAAAGTTGGGGACTCACATCGGAGTTCATCGACCGAATCATTTATGGACTCAGAAATACGGGGATATTCAGAAGTGTCTATCATGCCAAACTGATTTCGTTCGGATTACTTGCTGTTTCGTTGATCGGGGCTAAGGGAAAGAAAGACGAAAAGATCAATGTAAGGACGGCTTTCCTTTACATTATCACTGGGCTGTTAGTCTTCTTTTTCTGCCACTTCATACTCCTGGCTCCATTTGAGAGCATCGTCCTGGTAGGATCATATATCAGTCTTACTTCCCTTGGATACCTGCTGATACTTACTGGTGGCACGTGGCTGTCGCGTCTGATCAACGTCAATTTCAGGAAGGACATTTTCAACCGGATGAATGAGTCTTTCCCACAGGAAGAACGACTGCTTGAAAACGAATATTCCATCAACCTGCCAGCGTCCTATAATATCAAAGGTAAAAGAAGGATCAGTTGGATCAATGTGATCAACCCATTCCGCTCATTATTGGTAATCGGCACACCCGGTGCCGGTAAATCGTATTTCGTTATCAGACACATTATCACCCAGCATATTCGCAAGGCCTTTACCATGTTCATATACGATTTCAAATACGATGACTTGTCAAGAATTGCCTACAACAACTTGCTTAGGAACGCCCGGAAGTATCCTGTACTGCCAAAGTTCTATGTTATCAATTTTGAAGATCTCTCGCGTTCTCACCGGTGTAATCCGCTTGACCCAGCTACGATGGAGGACATAACTGATGCAACAGAATCTTCCCGCACGATCATGCTCGGACTCAACCGCGACTGGATCAAAAAGCAGGGTGACTTCTTTGTAGAATCTCCTATCAACTTCGTGACCGCCATTATCTGGTTTTTAAGAAAGCACGAAGAAGGCAGGTACTGCACGCTTCCACATGTAATCGAACTGATGCAACTCGATTACCCCAAACTGTTCAAACTCCTTAGAACCGAGCCGGAAATTGAAGTGCTGATTAACCCCTTTGAATCAGCTTTCCGGAATGAAGCAATGGAGCAGTTGGAAGGTCAGATCGCCAGTGCGAAGATTGGCATGGCGAGGCTGTCATCTCCACAACTTTACTATGTACTCTCCGGGAATGACTTCACCCTTGATATTAATAACTCTAAAGAGCCCAAGATCGTCTGCATGGGTAACAATCCGCAGAAGCAGCAAATATATGGTGCCGTGCTTTCGCTTTATATCTCACGGGTCATCAAGCTAGTTAACAAGAAGAGCCAGCAGAAGTGCAGCTTGATTTTCGATGAGTTTCCTACGATCTATTTCAATGGCATTGATGGTTTGATAGCAACGGCCCGTGCCAATAAAGTGGCGACTTGTTTGGCTGTGCAGGATTACAGCCAGTTGAAGAAAGACTACGGCCGTGATCAGGCTGAAGTGATCATGAACATTGTGGGCAATGTGATCAGTGGCCAAGTGGTGGGTGAAACTGCCAAACTTCTGTCAGAACGCTTTGGAAAGATCGTGCAGGAAAGAGAGAGCATTTCGATCAATACTTCCGATACTTCTATCAGCCGTTCCACACAGCTCGAATCGGCTATTCCGCCATCAAAGATTGCCACCCTTTCATCGGGTGAGTTTGTAGGTACGGTGGCAGATGATCCCGATCAAAAGATCGACCTGAAAGTATTTCATGCCGAGATATTAAATGACCATGTGGCCATCCGAAAGGAAGAAGAAAACTACAGGTCCATCCCCGCCATACGGAAGATCACGCCCTACGAAATACAGGAGAATTATTTCAGGATCAAGAAGGAGATCACCCAGATCGTAGAAGATAAACTCAATGTCAAATAGATGAAAACCGTATCGATATGGATATACTGACATACTCAAAACAACTTGAAAGCCGCATGAAGGAGCGACTGAATGAGTTCAGTGCAGACCAAGACGAGATTTTGAAAGCCGGCCATGTCCTGACTTTTATCCGCGAGATCATCGCTGAGTTGAAGCAATTCTGCAGCAGCTACAAGTTCACCGATGAATCGGAAGAGATCAAATTTTTCAAGGAGATAAAACCTGTCTTTTTGAGCCATTTCTTTTACTATAAAAAGGTATTCGAACTCAGGTTGTTTGACTCATTCAAGGATTTGAAGACAAGACAGTCGAATTACTACAAAATTCTTCAACAACTTGAGCGGTTCGTTCAGAAGAATCTTGAGTTCTATGAGTATTGCATGACCAACACCGCGTATCTCGATAAGCATTACTTCACGCGCAACCGGCAAAACCACAAATCGATTGACATGGACGAAAAGTTTTCAACGGGCTACGACACGAAGCTCGCCAAAATTCTCGCCAACGAGCTGCTGAAAAAATACATTCTTGATCTGCTCAAAAAGTCACAGGCTGATCGTTCAACCGATACATCTACAACCCTGACGTGGACGGGTTCAAAAACCGACCTCATTGAATTGATTTATGCATTGCATAGTGTTGAAGGTTTCAATAATGGCACGGCAAATATCAAGGTGATCGCCTCTGCATTTGAAGATGTGTTCAATATAAGTCTGGGTGATTACTATCGGACGTTCCAGGACATGCGAATCCGTAAGAGAAGCCAGACACCATTTTTGGACACTCTTAAAGAGAGGTTTATAAGCAGATTATATACAGAATGAGGTACTACCTTGACGAGTTGTCTGCGAAGATAGTTGATTACATTGTCAACTCAATCAAACACATCTTACTCACGATCGACCGACTTGGGTGAATAGTTATCATTCACGAGCGTCTCATTTTCCAACGTGGCCTGAAGCAATTTGTAGCTAATCAAAGCAGAACCCTTCAGTTTAATCGGCCTCTAAATAAGCATTTAGTAATGACAAATGGAATGTATGGATTATCGGTATGAACTATTATCGGCTGGCCTCCATCTTTAAAACCAAATGCCAATACAATTTTATTGTTAGCTTGCTCACTATTCTTAAAGTTTTCATAATTGTCTTTAGAATAATTAAGGGGTTTACTTTCTGCAAATAACTCTTCTGTTTCTCTGATTTTGATGGCTAACCCTTTTCTATCTTTTCGGATTTCTGCACTACATTTGTAACTTGAAAATCTTCGAAGGAAAAGCCCATAAGCTTTTGATGCAAGAGCGGCTGTCTCGAAGATAATATAGATTACAGGTGGCGATTTTTCATAGTTCTCTGAAAGCGCAAACTCAATACTGACCGCGGTGTCAATTGCGGTCTCCATGTCAATTCTAAAAAGCCTATTGACTTCTTCCTGCGGATTTGACGGAATACTACGTTTGACATCAGGGTCAATTTTTATTGTTGGGCCGTAGTAGAACTCCAAATCTCGATCTGTAATTTCCTCACGCTTTTTGAAGCTATAATGGTATTTCGTAATAATGTGGCTATAAATAGCAACAGGCTTCTCATTGACCATGTAGAAAGGGCAAAAGTGAAATTTCTTATCTCGTTCCTGTACAGATGTGAAAGAATAAAATAATGTTCCTTTCAGATTTGGTAGTGTCTTCCAGTAAACCATCTGCATTACCATTGATTGCTGAACCTTTCCATATTTTTCATACTTCACATTTTCTCTGTATTGATTGAATGCAGCATCAAGCCACTTTCGATCAGGATTTGCATAGATATATGTTGTATACGAGTTATCTTCCTCCACAACAAATGATAGGCAAATATTATTGTCTACATCATCTGGATCATTCGTGTTCCAGGATTTCAAGTAGTCAAAAAACTGTTTCCCGTATCCTTCATCCTTGTAAACAGGACCAAAATGATTCTGTAAGTCATACTGCTGTTTGTATTGTGGCTCCGGAAAAAGGTATCCGTTTGTGATCCACTGATCTTCGTCCACTACAAAATTCGGAGGAGGTTGAACTATTAATACGCTATACTCAAACACAATTTTTTCGATCATTACTTCCACTCCGAGAAGTAATATGGCAACTGAAAAATCAAGAAATGTGGGAAGAGCCAAGAGGCTTGCACTAATACCAAGACCAATAATAATACGTGAAGTCCATTTTGCAACGCTTTCAAATCTCTCATGGAGATAAATTTTGGGTAAAGGAAATTTCCATTCGACCCGAAACAACAAATTCGTATCTACGCTTAACCCTCGTATCCTAATTTTCACGTATTTTTTAAATGATGAATGCCTTACCAATATATCCAAAAAACATTTGGAACCCATACCCACAATCAATCTTCGCTACACTAAAAACCACCCACCTTGGTACCAACTTGTGAGTTTCACAATTGTCCAAATCCCATCTTCGCTTTTGTAGTTTGAGACAGTTTTTCCCTGATCTGATCGTCAGTCATTATTCTTTTAACTATGAACAACGCAAACGAAATATCCAATCTTGATTTTCCGGTAGGTCACACCGTCCGTGCATCCCTTCATGATTTGCCGGAAGAACAACAGAAAACAATCCTCCACCGGATGACGGAAGATGAGTTCGTCAGCCACCGTGTTGACATTTATCTCAAATCGCTTGAGACCGCGATGCACAACGGCTACGATGAAGCCGGTGCAAAAGAAATCGCCTTGAAAGAATGTTTGGCCGGAATCAGCGAAGGTGATGAATAAGTTCTCGAAACGGCAGGCATACGAAAAAGGCCTGGTGCTGTTGGAAGAATTGCTTACAGCAGATCGATCAGATGGCAGATTCACGGATATGCAGTTCAATGGATTTGGCGCATTGAAGGAATTACTGTTGCCAATGGACAACCGGTCTGCCTGGGGTGCGGAAGATTTACGGTATGAGCCGGAGGTCAAAAGATTCCACGAACTTTTGAAAAATGGTTTTGGCAACCGCTATGATGAAGCGGTGTCTTCCCTGAAAAACAGTATACTCACATCCTTTTATACTCCGGCATTTATCACCGAGCCTATTGTTGAAGCCATCCAACGTAACAGCGAATCTATTGACTCTATCCTTGAGCCTGCAGCAGGGACGGGAAATTTTGTGAATGCGCTGAAGAAGTATTTTCCACAAAGCTCCATCACAGCAATCGAAAAAGACCTCTTGGCTTCGGAGGCATTGAAAAAGTTACACCCGGACATTGAAGTCATTCATTCAGGATATGAGAATTTTAAGAACAGGAACTTTGATCTGGTGGTCAGCAACATTCCATTCGGAAGTACCAGCGTGTATGACGATCAGATCTTCCGCGAAGCCATCCCGGTGAAGATCAAAGCCACAACACGCATCCACAACTATTACTTCGTCAAGTCGTTCGATAATTTAAAGAGTGGTGGAATCCTCGCCTTCGTTTCTACCAATGGCCTGATGGATAGTCCGGGTAATCGCGAGATCCGGGAGCATCTGATGAAGAATGCCGATCTGATCTCAGCAGTCCGTTTGCCTAATGACACCTTTGCAGAATCAGGAACGTTTCCGGTCACAGATATTATCCTGCTTCGAAGGAACGCGCAAAAGCGAAATGCATCGCCTTCGGAAAACCTTTTCATTGAGTCGGAGAAAATTAATGTGCCCGATGACAAGGGATTATCAGTTGAAGTCAACATCAATGCCTACTACAAACCCAACAGCGGGAATGCCCTCGGTACATTCACAGCCGGTGGACAGTACCAGCGCGACTCGCTCAATATGCTTCGGAGGGAAGGGTTTGGTGAGAATGATTTCCGCGATTCTATCGCTCAGCTAATCGATGATGGTTTCCGCCAGTTGGAACATAAGGTCGTCGCTAAGAAAGTAGCCGAAGATGAATCGACTATTTCGTCAGCCATTGTTTTGCCGCTCAATCACCCTGACTACGACATCCTGAAAAGAGGAAACCTGGTCATCCACCATGGAAAAGTGGGTATCATCGACTACTCGGGAATAGAAAAGATCATCAATCCTGAACCAGTTATTAAGGACATCGACCATGCCTTTCATTTTACAGGGCTGCGCAACAGTCTCGTGCGGCTCGTTCAATCCGAACTGGATGGTGATGAGCCAAAGATGAAAGCACATCGTGCAGAGTTGAACAATCAGTATGACCTGTTTACATTTCGCTACGGAAACCTGAATCTTCCTTCGAATAAAAAGTTAATTCTCTTCGATGCGGAAGGATTTAAAGTTCTCTCGCTTGAACGCCTTGCAAATGATCGCTATGTCAAAGCCGATATATTTTCAAAGCAGGTCAACAACGTTCAGAAGACGTTTGCCAAACCGGAATCACTTAAAGACGCTGTCCTTCTTTCGCTGAATGCGCATAACGGTGTCAATGTAGAATTCATTTCTTCATTGATGCAGAAGAGTAAGGATGAGATCATCCGTGAGGGTTTCGACCAAGAACTTTTGTTCCGCAACATCGAAAGCCGGGCAAGCCAGTACGTTACCAAAGATGAGTTTCTTAGCGGAAACATTGTGCAGAAGATCGAAGCTTGGGAAAAGATAAAGGACTCCGAACGAAGGAATGCATTCCCGGAACTGACAGACAAGGATATCGACACACACCTCGAACGGTTAAAAGAAGTACAACCCGTATTCCTGAAGCGCGAGCTTATCGACATCAACCTGGGCGAACGCTGGATACCCATAGACATCTATGAAAGCTTTGCTGAACACTTGTTCAAAGAGAAAACGCAACTCAAATATTTGGAATCAGCCGATCAATTTCTTGTGAATGTATCACGGTACAGCAACGAAGAGAGCATCATGTATGCAGCCACCATCCATAATGGCAGGATCTCCGGTAGCAAGATCATGGAGTATGCCATGGCCGATACCCAACCTTACTTGCAGATCAGGATTGACGGTACCAATCCTCCACAATACAAACCCGACCAGGATGGTATGAAGAACGTAGAGATGAAGATCAAACAGGTGAAGGATGAGTTTGAGAATTTCCTAAGTACACGACAGGACATTGCAGGCCGAATTGAAGAACTGTACAACCGGAACATCAATAACGCAGTAAGGCGTAACTATGACGGCTCACACCTCCAACTGACCGGACTGAAACACTTTGCGCTGCGCACGCATCAGAAAGATGCCATCTGGATGCTGCTTCAGCAGGATGGCGGCATTGTTGACCACAAGGTCGGTGCCGGGAAAACATTAGTCATGGTCTCAGCCGCAATGGAAATGCGCAGGCTCGGCATTGCACAAAAGCCGTTGATCATTTGCATGAAGGCTAATGTAACCGATGTAGCCAAAGACTTCCTGAAAGCCTATCCTTCAGCAAAAGTCCTTGCGCCTGACCCTCAGAAGGATTTCACAAAACAGAAACGGCAGCGGCTCTTCGCCAGCATTGCCTCTAACGACTGGGATGCCGTGATCATGACCCACGATATGTTTCAGGCAATCCCTCAGTCACCGCGCGTGAAGAAAGAAATACTGGAACAGGAGTTGAAAAACCTTGAAGATGATCTGAAAGCAGTATCGGAAGATCGTTCATTGTCGAAACGAGTATTGAAAGGACTTGAGGGACGAAAGCAAAATTTAAAAGTGAGGCTTGAGATCGCCAATGCAGCAATCAGGCGGGATGAGAATATACTGGATTTCGAAAAGATGGGTTTCGATCACATTTTTGTCGATGAGAGCCAGGCGTTCAAGAATCTTCACTTCACTACTCGCCATCAGCAAGTTGCAGGGTTAGGCGATCCTACCGGTAGTCAACGGGCACTTAATCTCGAACTTGCGATCCGTACCATTCAGGAGAAAAAAGCCGGAGACAAAGGCGCAACGTTCTTGTCAGGTACTACGATCAGCAACAGCCTCGTTGAATTGTATCTGCTCTTCAAATATTTACGACCCGATAAACTGAATGAACTGCACATCAACTCCTTCGATGCGTGGGCAAAGATGTATGCCAGGAAAAGCTCCACTTATGAATTCACCGTGACGAACGAATTAAAGTTGAAGGAGCGTTACCGGGAATTCATTAAAGTCCCGGAGTTGGCGCGGTTTTATGCAGAAATCACACATGTCATTACCGATGGCAATCTGAAGATCGAAAAGCCACGTGTTGAAAATATCGTGGTTAATATTGATCCCACTGAAGACCAGCAAGAGTACACACAAAAGCTCATCAATTTTACCAAGACAAAAAATCCCGCCTACGTTGACCTTGTATTCGGTGAAAATGAAAAGAATGCGTTCATGCTCATTGCCACCAACCTCGCCCGCAAGATGAGCATTGACATGCGCCTGATCAACTCGCTCAAATATGCGTTCGAGCCGGATGGGAAGTTGGCAAAGATGTGTGAAACCGTTGCCTCGGAATACAAAGACAGCGAACGTTACAAGGGGACACAACTCATCTTCAGCGACATCGGTACACCGGATGGAAGTGGCTTCAACCTGTATACAGAAATCAAGCGCGTCTTGGTTGAACAACATGGGCTTCCACCTGAAGACATTCAGTTCATTCACGATCACGACTCCAAAACCAAAAAGGAAAAGTTGTTCAAAGATGTCAACAATGGTAATGTTCGTGTGCTGATCGGCAGTACAAAGAAACTGGGCACAGGTGTTAACGTGCAGGAAAGGGTCATTGCCATGCACCATCTCGACATACCCTGGCGGCCGAGTGATTTTGAACAACGCGTTGGTCGTGGTGGTAGACAGGGCAACAGGACAGCGAAGGAGTTCCGGGAAAATACAGTCCGGAACTATGTCTATGCTGTCAACCGTACACTAGATGCCTACCAGTTCAATATTCTTTCGAATAAACAGAAATTTATCAGCCAGATTAGGAACAGTTCCATTGACCAGCGTAAGATCGATGAAGGTGCGCTCGATCAGGAGGGTGGTATGAACTTCGGAGAATACGTTGCCCTTCTCAGTGGCAATACTGATCTGCTGGAGAAGGTGAAGCTGGAAAAAAAACTATACGACCTCGAACGCAGCTACCAGGTCTTTTTAAAACGAAAATCGGAAGCTTCGTTCTACATCGATATGAACACCCGCGACATGAAACAAAAAGAGTCTGCATTGGTGAAACTGGAGTCCGACTGGAAACCGATTCAATCCATCGATATTGAAAAGGTACCAGTAGTTATTGGTGGCAAAGAAATTGAAGATAAAAAAGAGGCCGGTGAGCAATTACATGCAACTATTGCGCAGTTAAGACAGAATGGCGTTGCCAAAGAAACGGAAATAGCGAGGCTGTTGGATTTCAAACTCCTTTACAATCCGGTTCTGTCGAAAGTCTACGTTTCCGGTCCATCCGGGATGATCTACAATTATGCCGATGGAAAGGTCAATGAGAATCCTGCCCTGGCAGGCCGCTACATGACCGACTCCATCAAACGGATTCCCAAAGTAGTCGACAACACGAAAGAATCTATCCAAACTTTTCAAAAAAAGATCGATACCTACAAGCACGAACTAACCCTCGACTTCAAGGAAAAATCACTCATCCAGGATTTGAAACACCAGATTGACCAGCTATCCTCTCGGTTGGAGAAGGCCTTTTCGCGGGAGCCAGCGTTAAGTCCTTCAGTTGTCGAAGATGGTGCACCTGAATCTGAAAAGACTTTTATGAGGCCGAAGCGAAAAATCAGAATTTAACTCAACGCTACTTTGGACTTGGCATGAAGCTCCACCACTTCTTTCTTAAGTTTGTTCACATCTCCAGCCGAGGTATTGTCCGGAATACGAGCAACTGTTTCCATAATAGTTTCTATTTCATTTGATTTTACAAGAATTTCTTCTCTGGCATAGTTCAATATTGCAAGCCAATTGTAATACTGATTTTTAATGTCCTTCGCTTTTTCAATTGCTTCCAAGTACAAGCTTCTGCCCATGTCTGGAACACCACTTCGAAAACATAGTAACCCTCTTGTTGCCTTTAGACAAATTTTTGTTATGTCGGCAGCACCCGTTGGGTTATCGGTAAGGAGATTCATAAATTTCATTGCCTCCTCTATTTTGTTTTCAAGAGCCAGCGAATAAACAAGGTTGTTGATTATTTGAGGATCATTTGGATGAGAAATTAACCCTGCTTTGAGAAAGCCACGAGACGTTTCTTGATCATTTAAGAAAGAGTTGGCAATGTGGGCTCCCAGCATTACAGGCCTTTTGGAAAAAGGCATATCCAAAAACCATCTGAAAGTATTATCAATACATTCAGTTAAATGATTACTATGAAAATTCTCAAGAGCTTGAGCCTCAAAATTATGCTTTACGTGAAATTCATTGATGTCAATTCTCAATGACGGCTCCTTGGATGAAGCCCATTCGATTTGGGCAAGTGAATTGTCGTTAGGAGCCAATAAAGACTTCTTAAAGAATTGCTTGCTTTTCTTAAGACTGCCATCAATGAGTTCTACTGTTCCGATGGCGCTTGCAAGTTCCGTAATGTTAGAGGATGAAAAGTTGTTTGAGTTAAGCATTTCAAACCCTTTTTTCAAAAACCTTGACGACCGTCCTCTTAAGGTCGCTAGCGAAATCTCCGCAGATGTAATCCAAGGGTCTATACCGGCAAGTGAAGTTTTACGCAAGATATCATGAGCGATACCAATTTCATCATAGTGTGCAAAGAGCCGGGACCCACACCGGAGTATGAATCGATTGTCTGGTGATAAATTTAAAGCGATATGCATTGCACGTAGAGCTTTTTTTTCTTGCCCTACTATTGAATAATTTCTTGCCAATTCCACATAGAAAATGGGATTATATGGGAATCCAATGATAGCAGCCTTTATTTCTTTAATTTTATTCCATATCAGTTTTGGATCAACCAAACTTGCAAATTCACTGATAGTTATGTTTTCTAGTTTGTCTGTTAATAGCTTGTCATTGCTGGTTACAAATCTTTTAGCCAGTGATATCTGCGGCAATGTTGAACTTGCGCTGTTACCAAGAATAAACTGAGCAGCCTCTAATACATGTTCGTTATTGGCTATACCATTCACTATTGCAGAACTTAGCAAGTCTCCGGCATGAGGAATTGTTTTATTATGAGACCAATCTTCAATGTATTCATCAATAGATATGAGGCTCCGGATTGGCTGTTTGTTGACGCGCCCAATATTATTATCAAGCTCACCCAACACCGCAGTTTTCTTGAAACTGCGCCAGTTTGGAATGACTCTTCGATCCTTATTTTCAAAAATATTTGCCACCGTTATTTCATAATATTAAGTTCTGCTCTTCTGAAGAGCAAATCAAATTTTGAGACAAACCGTTCAAGGCTATATCCGTTGCCTCTTTGTGAAATGTCAATTGGATGGCCTCTTTTCTCTGGGAATGGAAAGCAGAGGTATTCAATTGTTTGCGTAAGTTCTGATCTGAAAAACTCATTCTCTATACATTGACCAAATTCAGATAAGGCTTTAGAGAATGCGTCAGCTAAGTACGGTTTTATTTGTGCGAAGTCACCTTGCCAACTTTCAGGTCGAAAATTTGGTTCAAGATTTTTCATCAATAATGCAGACATGCTAATTCCGCTAAAGTAGAATACAACCATACTTCCAAGTAGGTAACAGTCAGTTGCAAAAACTCGTTTATGCCAATCATTTTCGTAATAGGCGTACATGATTTCGGGCGGAGCATAGTTAGCATCACCAGTGAATGTATAGTCGCTGTATGGACTATTCAAAGTTTTGCAAAGGGACCTTCCGATATCACCAAGTTTTGATTTGCGATTGAACAACAAAATATTGGAAGGTTTTATGTCCTGATGTGAGACTTCGATCTGATGCAATTGTCTAAGCCCCACAGCGATGTCGTGTAGTGAGCCAAGTTTCCAAGCAAAGTCCAGTTGGTCAGAGAAAGCCAACTGCATTCGAACGTCACCATCAGCAAGATCAAAAATTAAATACGGAACGAACGAATATGTGAAACCTTCTACGTGTTCCTCGCTGGCCTCTCTTACAAAAGCGATTTTAGTAACATGCTGGTTCTTACAGTGGTTTGACAGGTCTCGTTCATATTTATAAGCACTCGTCATTTCACTGATTATATCAACCACTGAACGCGTTGGGTCTTCCATTTTCGAAAGGCCCAAAAATCTGTTAAAATCAAAAGCCTTTAGGAAACACAACTCTCCATCTTTTTCAACCTTATAGCAGACAGAAAAAAAAGAGCCAGTTGAATTGGCCGTCTTAGTAATTTTTTCGACCACCTTCCATCCTGATTTAAGCGTTAGGCCAAGTAGATTGTGCGCTGCGTTATCCTTCATTTGACTATAATTTGGTTTGTCAATTTATGTTTATTGTCGCACTTGTTCAACGTGATCTGCCATGATAAATCCATTCTTCCCCAATTCTGTTGAGTAATCTCCAAGAATAGAAGTCCGAATATTTTTGAGACTTCTAAGACGGACAACAATAGATTCAAATCTTAATCCACCATGAAGGGCTCTTAATACTTCACTCACTACCAACGCGGATGCAACCGCTCCGACAAAGGAAGCAGACATTGCCTTGCTAGCAAGGTTAGTTACAAGAACGCCACATTCTTCTTTTTTCACTTCGTTTTGAATGGCATCAATTAGCGCCTCATTTATATTTATATTGTTCTCAGTTTCATCTCCCCAAATATCCGATGGCGTTTTATTTGCACCCGGAAAAGTATGTGTAATGATCGAGTCAAAATCGGAAACTCCACTTCCGATTGCCGACTCTACAACAAGGTCAAAACCACTTCCTTCAAGGGGTAATCTCGATTTGGCGTTGTCAAAGCCGCACAAAGCAAGATATGGTTCTTCGTCTGTTCGTATTGTGGTTGAATCATATTTACGTTCGGTAATCGTTGTCACAAAACCAAAAGTCTCGAGCCAATTCGCACAATGCCTTGTCTTTCGAGGTGAAGAATTTTGCTTATCAGTCAGCAGCCCGGCAGAATAGTTCCCATCTGTTATTCGATCAAAGTCTTGAAGAAGCGGGTTGAAATCTTCTGGTTTAGCATACGGCATCATGCTAAGCGTCCAAGCGTATGCTTGTCCAAGGTGACCAAGCCCAAGAAGCCAAACTCTTTTTGGTAGATACTTAAGCTTTGGGCCTTGTGCTTCCACAGATGTCCAACTTAGATCTGGCCGCCATAATGATACCCCATTCGAGTGATCACACGATGATGGATTGAGATTAGTTTGCTTCATGAAAACGGCAGAGACGGCAATAGCACCTCCTAAAATTCCGCCCAGCGCGAAGTCAACATTTTGGCTTAAATTTATCTTATCAATTCCATTTGATATACCTCCATTCCAACCGTTGCAAACTACTTCAATTGAATTGTCATCGATTGATGCAGGTAAACCCAGATGGATTGAAAAATTCTTTCCAATTTCTGTTTCAGAAATAACAGTTGCTCCGAGATCCCTAACGGCTGTGTTTAAGTTAGAGGAAAATGGCCATGGTAATACCAAGGCCACATCATCGGGCATGGCGACATTTACCCCACCCAAAAAAGCTCGCTTTCCAGTATTCACAATGGTAAGCAGAGCAGCTTGCAGGCTTACTGACTTTCGAATTGATTCTCCGCACTTCACATATAATTTGAGCGAACCCAAGATTTTCAAAGCGTCTTGATATGAGCACTTATTTTTTTCAATGATACCCAACGCAAGTCGGTTAAGATTATCTTCCGTTAAGCTCGTATTCATTTTGAAAGCCTCACCCGTCCTCCTTTAGGTTTTATTGTTTTCCATTTCTTGTCACCTTTATACTCATAGACACCGGCATCCGTAAGTGTTAGATTTTTTACCTGAGCATATTCAGGAAGAATAATTGCAATATGTCCTGATTGTGCGATCATTGGATGATTTGAATCTGACCTACTTTGACCCACCCACTCACCGGGATGAGTATGGACATCCGCAAGAACAGTTAGCCCCTTCTCTTTACACAATTGCCATAGAGGAACGTAGCCACTCCCATCAAACGTGATTATTCCATGATCCAAACAGTTGGGATCAAGGTCGTCATAGCATACATATTCGGATATCAGATTTCCGCCAACTTTTCCAAGAAGAAATGCACCGCTCTCGCGCTCGCCATCTCCTCTTTTCCGCAGATCGTGGATCAATTCCTCCCACACTGAATCCACTATTATTAACTCCTTAACTGTTGGCATAATCATCTGAGTTTAAAAGATCATAAATGAATAGGAGATACTTAACTATTGTGAAATCAGATTTCCAATAGTAGTCTGGGTGGTCAGTCTTCCAATTGTCGTGACCGGCTATTGCTATTCGGTCACAAGGACAATAAAGTGCCTCCTTCTTCCATCCTGGATTAAAGACTTTTGAAACATAGGTTGACCCTTTGGGCCATTTAGAATCTTCCAGTATTGCTTTCTTCTCCTCATCCCAAATACAGCATGTGGGAGGTGTCGATGGATAGTCGTTGAGATCAAATCGAAAAGAGAAAAAATCTGGGTTGTCCTTTTTGGCCCTTGCTCTTATCCTGATGATGACCTTTGGCCATTCCGGGAAATCCTCGTTAGACAGGATTTCCCAGCGGCCTTGGTCAACACCATTTTGGAACGGAGCTTCACTCACATGTTTTTTGAACATCCCCTTATCGACACTCATCCCTGTACTTGTTTCTTTGGCGTTAAGTAAAGAGAGAGGTGACAAGCCGGATAATTCACGAATGAACCGATATGGTCATCGTCCTGAAGAATCTCCCCTTGTCCATTGCCTGAACGAAGGACAAGATTGCTCGCATCAGAGTCTGATATCTTGAACTCCTTGATCGCCTTTTTAAAAACCTTCTCGGCTTTGGTTTGTGGCGGGAAGCTGAATTTCTCTTCGCGACCATTATAGGTAACAGTTACCTCTACTTTCCTGCATCGGTGGCAGTGGACGTGCGACCTCTTGTCGATCTTTTTCGAACCCGCAGTTGATGACCTGTCTAACGGGTTGTCATCATCATCCGCGTAACATTCTACCGGGGCGTCCTTGGTTGAAGCAACTCCGGTGATTGCCTCAAACTCCTTAATAATCTCAGAAATCTTTGTTTCTGAGTCAATTTCGATGAATTTGGTCTCCTTGAGGCCTTCACCGTGTACGTAGATTTGTTTATCTTTTTTCATAACGGCTCAAATATAGCAATGCTAAGTATATCAAGCAATCACTTAGCAAGAAAAATTATACTTAGATTTATAATTAGCAATGCTTGCTTTACTTAGAATGGGTGGGTATCTTTGCAGGCGGAATCAGGCGGAAAAAATTAACCACCATATATATGGAAACCCAGAAATCATTAGGTGAAAAACTAAAGGATGCTAGGGAAACACAGGGACTAACACTAAGACAGGTAGAAGAGATAACCGGAATTTCCAACGCATACTTAAGTCAACTTGAAAATAATAAGATCAAAAAGCCATCAGCGAACATTCTGTACAAGCTAGCCGAACAGTACAGGATTGCTTTTGAATTTCTTCTTGGTGAAGCAGGAATTGTTGAGAAGAAGGAAGGTCAAGCTGGGCCAAAAACATTAGCGGGATTTGCGCTGTCTTCCGAAGGATTAACTCCTGAAGAAGAATCCGAGTTAGCGGGTTATTTAAAATACTTGAGATTTAAAAAGAAGAATGAACAAGGTAACGATAAAGGACATTGAAAATGTATCCTTCGACATTCTTAAACAAAGTAAGTCACTTGGTGTATTTCCCACTCCGGTGGATAAGATTGTGCAATACTGTGAACTGAAAGTTGATCGAGAAACTTGTTTAAGTAACATCCCAAAAAACCACCTAGCTAAGGCATCTGAAACACTGAAAAGCGCACTTAGAAAGCTTCGAGGTGCTATTGACACCAGGGAGAAAGTTGTGTATCTGGATTTGAGCCAAAACGCAAATCGACAAAGATTTGTGCAGTTACATGAAGTAGGCCATGACGCCTTGCCGTGGCAACAGAAAACATTCGAGCACCATGAAGATGATGACACTACGCTAGACCCAGACACTCAAGTTGCTTTTGAGGCCGAAGCAAATTTTTTTGCATCTGGTACATTATTTCAACTTGATAGGTTTGATGAGGAAGCAAGTCGATTAGAGTTAACAATTCGATCACCTTTGGCTCTATCTAAACAATTCGGTGGGTCTGTTCACGCTACAATAAGAAGGTACGTTGAGCGATCTCCCAAACGATGCGCTCTCTTAGTAATTGAAAAAGAAGGGCTGCTGAATTTTAAGGTCCGAAACTATTTCCAATCACCATCCTTTACAATGGAATTTGGAATATTGAAATGGCCAGAACGTCTGGGGCCTGATCAAGCATTCATAGCAGACTGTTCATTCAGTAGAAAGATGAATGTAGATGGACAGTTTTTATACAAAGGAGAAAATGGTGATATAACGTTTCAGTATCATTTCTTTAATAATTCATTTAATTTCTTTGTGATGGTGCTTCCTTTTGGAGAAAAAATCAAATCCAAGGTCAAACTTGTCTTTAAGGAATAAGTTAACAGGACCATTAGGATATTACACCTTATGAAATTTGGAGATTCCAAGTGATGAACGACCCGAGATACTTGTAGCGAACACCCGTTTCTAATAGGAGTAAAAAAATATCACCCACCTTGGTACCAACTTGTGAATATTAGATTTTTCTGACGCTCACCTTCGCTTCCGTAATCAATCACGGAAGCTATGCTCGAATCCATTTCCTGGCAGGAGTTTATTTCAACAATCGCCCTTCTTATCGGTGGCTACTACGTCATCACTGCACTGCTACTTTTCGGCAGCGAGATCACTAACATTTTCAAACAAAAAAAACTAAATCTCACGAACACCCACGAAAGAGAGAATCAACCTGATTCAAATGAATCTATTGAACTCATGGGCTCAGTGAAATATGGTGGACGTCAATCAGAAAATGTTCCACGTGAAGAAAAAAGTGAAACAGAAAGTTTGATTGTTGCTACTGCACAGGAACCTGAAGAACCAATTACGGAAGCGGCAACGAGCGAAGCAGATGAGGCCACGCTTAAATCTGTCTCAACCCTTCTCGAAGAAATCAATACGCTCACAGAAGTTGTCGCTGTCGGCAGCAAGGCTGAGTGTGCTGAACTCTTTCGCACACTACTATCGAATTATCCTGACCTGTTTCATACTACGCATGAGCCTGAGATCACCGCATTCATTTACAATTCCTGCAGGGAGCATTGTGAATTTCAAATCGAACTAAGTGAAGTCAAAACGTGGTGGCCACAGCAGGAAAACACAGAAGTAAATAATCAATAACCATCAAACAAAATTAAGTCTTATGAAAAGAGCAGTTCAATTCTCCATTCAAAAGGGTAAAGCACTCGGTCTTGCCTTGATCGTGTACCTGATTACTTATGCGCTGGCTGAAGCGCAGGACGGTAATGCCGGTATCAACGAAGCTACCATGCGCGTGCGGAGTTATTTCGCTACCGGCACCAATCTCATGTATGCCATCGGGGCCATCCTTGGGCTCGTAGGAGCTGTAAAGGTTTATCAGAAATGGAACAGCGGTGATCCCGATACCGGCAAGGTTGCTGCCGCCTGGTTTGGCAGTTGTGTGTTCCTGGTCATTGTGGCCACTGTGTTACGATCATTCTTTGGAATCTGATGGCATCCAGCGTTTACAAAATCAACAAGGGTATTAACAAGCCGATTGAGTTCAAAGGCCTCAAGGCGCAGTACATCGCATACCTCGCGATCGGACTCATCGGCCTGTTGATATTGTTTGCAGTGCTCTACATCATCGGGGTGAACATGTTCATTTGTCTCGCACTTACGCTGACGCTCGGTGTGCTCTTGTTCATGACCGTTTACCGGATGAGCGACAAGTATGGTCAGCACGGCCTCCTGAAGAAAATAGCAAGGCGAAGCCTCCCGGATTTTATCAAATCAACCTCTCGAAAAATTTGCATTCAACTCAAGAACTAACATATGGCACAGGAGATTGCATTTCATAAAGTATTCCCGATCTACAAGGTAGAACACGACTGCATCCTGTCGAAGCAGGGCGATGTAACGCTGGCTTTTGAAGCGACTCTTCCGGAGATTTTCACCTTATCGGATCAGGAGTACGAAGCCTTTCATCAGGTGCTGGTTAAAGCCATCAAAGTGCTTCCCAACAATACGGTGTTCCATAAGCAGGATTGGTTTCTTTCGAGGAGACATCAACCCGAATTTGAAGAAAAGGAAAGTTCATTCCTGTCGCGATCAAGCGAACGGTTTTTTAATGAACGTCCTTACCTGGATCACAAGTGCTATATAATGCTCACTCGGAAACCAGCTGATCGAAAACCATCAAGTTCTGTTTTCTCCAACCTGATCCGCAGGAGCATTGTACCGGAAGGCCCGCTAAATCCACAGCGCATGCAGGAGTTCCTGGATGGCGCAGGACAGTTTGAACGGATACTCAAAGACAGTGGATTTGTAAAGCTGACCAGGATAACGGACGATGAATTAGTAGGTGATAACAGGAAACCCGGTTTATTGGAGCGCTACTGTTATTTGCTTTCGGAAACGAACGCGCCTATGATAAAAGACATCCACTTCCGGGATGGGCTCAAGATCGGTGATCTCCATTGTCAACTCTACTCGTTGTCCGATGTGGAAGACCTTCCGGCTTTGTGCGGATCCCGCATCAACTATGATAAGTATTCCACTGACAAGACCAAGTTCAGTGTTGGATTTGCCTCACCCTTAGGCCAACTGTTATCCTGTGATCATATCTATAACCAATACATCTTCATCGAGGATGCACACAAGACTATTAAACAGCTCGAAAGTAAACGACTCAGGCTGCAATCGCTGGCTACATACTCCCGCGAAAATGCAATCAGTCGTGACGCCACGAATGATTTTCTGAACGAAGCCATTTCATCACAACGCCTGCCAGTCAAGGCCCATTACAACATCCTGCTTTGGACAGACAATAAAACAGAACTGAAAGAACTTAAAACGCAAGTTTCATCGGCACTTGCTCAGATGGATGCAATCGCGAGACAGGAAACCGATGGAGCCCCACAGATTTTCTGGGCTGGGCTTCCAGGCAATGAAGCCGACTTCCCAATGAATGATACTTTTGATACGTTCGCAGAACAGGCTACATGTTTTCTGAACCTGGAAACGAGCTACCAATCTTCTGTTAGCCCTGTGGGCATACGACTTGGCGACAGGCTGACTGGCAAGCCTGTTCATGTCGACATTTCAGACGAGCCTGTCAAAAAAGGCATCTGCACCAATCGAAATAAATTCATTCTAGGTCCTTCCGGCAGCGGGAAGTCATTCTTCACCAATCACATGGTACGATCTTACTACGAACAGGGCACACATATCGTGCTGGTGGATGTTGGTCATTCCTACAAAGGACTTTGTGATTTGGTGAATGGATACTATTTCACCTATGATGAAGCTAATCCCATCCGGTTTAATCCATTCTACATCGGACAAGGTGATGTGTTGGATACCGAGAAGAAGGAAAGCATAAAGACCCTGTTGCTGGCATTGTGGAAGAAGGATGATGAGACGTTCAATCGCTCTGAATATGTAGCACTGTCTATTGCGCTGAAGATGTATTATGAGAAATTGGATTCAGATACGAAGTTATTTCCTTGCTTCAATTCATTCTATGATTTCCTGCGGGATGAATTTGTCAGAATTCTGAAAGAAGACAGAGTGAAGGAAAAGGATTTCGATGTAGAGAATTTCCTATACGTGCTCCGGCCATATTACAAAGGAGGTGAGTTCGATTATCTTCTGAATGCCACTGAAAACCTGGAGTTGCTGAAAGAACGCTTCATTGTCTTTGAACTGGACAACATCAAAGATCATCCAATCCTGTTTCCGGTCGTCACGATCATCATCATGGAGGTGTTCATTTCCAAGATGCGCAAGCTCAAAGGCGTGCGCAAGATGATCCTTATCGAGGAAGCCTGGAAAGCTATCGCAAAAGAAGGTATGGCAGAATATATCAAGTATCTGTTCAAGACCGTGCGAAAGTTTTACGGGGAAGCCATTGTGGTGACACAGGAAGTTGAAGACATCATTAGTTCGCCCATCGTCAAGCAGGCCATCATCAACAACTCCGACTGCAAGATTTTGCTTGACCAGAGCAAGTACCAGAACAAGTTCGACCTGATACAACAACTGCTCGGGCTCACCGAGAAAGAGAAAGCCCTTGTGCTCTCCATTAACAAAGCCAACGATCCTTCCCGGAAGTACAAAGAAGTATTTATCAGCCTGGGCGGAATGCTGTCCAAAGTGTACGCCACCGAAGTTTCTCTCGAAGAATACCTGGCATACACTACGGAGGAATCAGAAAAAATTAAAGTGCAGGCGTATGCCAAAAAATGGAACGGTGATATAAAAAAAGGAATCGCTGAACTGGCTAATGACATACGCAACGGAAAAGCTTAAACCAATGATTTCTATGACTCGAATAAGAAAAACAATTTTTATCCTGCTTATAGGAACGCTGACATTAACCGTCACGCCTATTCAGGATAGCCATGCCGCTATTCCCATTGCCAAGATCATTCAGGAAGGTGTAAAGAAAGTGATCAAAGCCGTTGACCTGATGATCCAGCGCCTTCAGAATAAAACCATTGCGCTGCAGAACGCAGCCAAGGTGTTGGAAAACAAACTTTCCAAACTCAAGCTCAATGAGATCGCTCAATGGACCGAACGCCAGCGGCAGTTATACAAAAAGTATTACGATGAGCTTTGGAAAGTTAGAAACACTATTGCCACTTACAAGAGGATCAAAATGATCCTTCAACGACAACAGCAGATCATTGACGAGTACAAGTTCACCTGGCACATGGTCAACCAGGATAAGCACTTCACCAGATCAGAGATCGACTACATGTATCGTGTTTACACCGGGATACTGAATGAGAGTGTGTACAACCTCGATCAAATTCTTTTAGTGATCAATTCATTCAAAACGCAGATGACCGATGCCAAGCGTCTGGAGATTATCAATAAAGCCGGTGACCAGATCGAGCAAAACTACGCTGACCTCAAGCAATTCAACAACCAAAATATTCAACTGAGTATGAACCGGGCTAAGGATGAACACGAAGTATTGGTAGTAAAAAAATTATATGGGCTGGAATAAAGTATAGTATGCGAAGACTTGGTTTACATATCGATGAACTGGAAAAGCTGTTGAATGAGAAGGGGTTTGACGGTCACTTCCTTTGTAATTCAGCATTTCCCGGTAAACTGAGAGAGTCGCTGCATCAGCATCTACTGGAAATGCTTCAGGGAGAAACTCACATTCCTTCATTTTATCTCACAACGTATTCTCTTTGGAAGGGCGAAGAGAGTCCGTATGTGCAATGTGATTTCAAGGTGCGATACGATAAGGACTATGGTTTTGAAATTGATAAAGTGGACGCAAAGTATGTGGTCGACCGTTCCTTCAATCCAGTCAGAACTTTCGAAACCCGCCTGAAAAGTAACGAAGATCTGCCAACTCGCGAGAACATTAATTCACTGGTCGGCCAGCGAAAAAGAAGTCTGAAACTTTAAATACGGAATTATGAAATTTTTATTCATCATAGTAACAGGAATATTATTAAGTACAACCTCACCAGCGCAAACCTGGGACGAATGGTTCAAGCAAAAGAAGACGCAGAAGAAATACCTCGTTAAGCAGATTGCTTTACTAAGGGTCTATCTCGGTTACCTGAAAAAAGGCTACGAGATAGCAGACAAAGGACTCACCACCATTCACAACATCAAGAACGGAGACTTCAACCTACACCGGGATTTTTTTGGTTCGCTCAAGAACGTGAACCCGCACATTAAGAACTCGGCCAAGGTGGCTGACATCATAGCCTTTCAGGTTTACATCATCCAGAATATAAAACAGGTGAATAATTTCTGCAAGAACAACGAATATTTCACGCCCGAAGAAATCCGGTATGTCGCAGCCGTGTATTCCAATATGCTGTTCCTGTGTGATGCTTCAATCTCTGAACTGCTGACAATTATCCGGTCGAACGAGACAGAGATGAAAGATGATGAGCGGTTAGTGCGCATCGACAAGTTATATGACGACATGCTGGACAAACATGCCTTCGTACAGTCGTTCGATAGCGATGTGAGACTGATTGCCAGGGAGCGAGAACGCGAAACACGTTCTGTTGAAAGGATGCACAAACAATACGAAACAATTTGACGAAATGGCTATGAAACGAATTTTGCTTACCGGATTACTTTTTGTTGTGTTGGGTCTGAGGCCGGCCTGCGCGCAGTCACAAGAAGCTCAACAACTATTACTGAACTGGGAAAAACTTCGCCAACTCGAAGAGATATTGGACAACATGTATCGCGGTTACAAGATACTCGACAAGGGCTACACCACAATCAAGAACATTGCGCAGGGAAACTACACAATCCACCAGTTATTCATTGACGGATTGATGGCCGTTAATCCATCCATACGAAATTACAAGCGCATTCCGTTCATCATCGAATACCAAAAGTTATTGCTGAAGGAATATCAGCGTGCCTATAATCGTTTTCGTCAAGATCCCAACTTCAAGTTGGAAGAGCTCGAATACCTGGCTAACGTCTACAAATTCCTGTTTGATGCTTCCCTTCGAAATATTGATGAGCTAATGATGATCATCACTGCCACCAAGCTAAGCATGAGTGACGATGAACGTATGCAAGCCATCGACAGGATATTCTTTGACATGGAAGACAAGCTCATCTTTTTGAGATCCTTCAACAACAACACGCAACTGTTGGCCATCCAACGGGCACACTCGCGCAATGACATGGAGACCATGCGAAAGCTTTATGGTGTTAACTAAAGTAAAACAATGAAAAACATTAGAATCCTATTAATATTTCTTCCTGTGGCATTTTTTCCTGGAGTCATGTACGCGCAGGGTTTCGCAGGGGAAATCCACAGCCTGCAAAGTGTTCTGGACCAGCTATATGCGGATATGCTGCCTCTGTGCAGTAAACTGATCGGGGTTGGACGAGGGCTGGCCGCCTTTGCAGCGCTGTGGTATATCTCGTCAAGGGTGTGGAGACATCTGGCCAATGCTGAGCCTATCGACTTCTATCCGTTGCTTCGCCCGTTTGCGCTCGGCTTCTGTATTATGATATTTCCCTGGGTAATCGCCCTGATGAATGGCGTGTTTAAGCCGACCGTTACCGGCACAGCTGCGATGGTCACTGGATCAAATAATGCGATTGCCTACTTGCTGAAGCTGAAAGAGGAAGCCATTAAAAAAACTCCGGCCTGGCAAATGTATGTGGGGCCGGGAGGCGAAGGTAATTATGACAAGTGGTATCGTTACACCCATCCCAATGGAACAGGCGAAGGCGTACTCGATGGCATCGGCAACGATATCAAATTCGGGATGGCCAAAGCTGCCTACAACTTTCGCAATTCCATTAAACAATGGATGTCGGAAATTCTGCACATCCTGTATGAAGCCGCAGCTCTTTGTATCAACACGCTCCGGACGTTTTACCTGATCGTACTCGCCATCCTTGGACCATTGGTTTTCGGTTTTGCGGTTTTTGATGGCTTTCAACACACGCTCACCGTCTGGATGGCTCGTTACATTAGTGTGTTTCTCTGGCTACCAGTTGCTAATATATTTGGAGCAATCATTGGTAAAATACAGGAGAACATGCTGAAAGTCGATATCCAGCAGGTGATCCGATACGGGGACACGTTCTTCAGCACAACGGACACTGCTTATCTCATCTTCCTGGTCATTGGCATTGTAGGATACTTTACCGTGCCAAGTGTTGCTAACTACATCGTTCATGCCGGGGGCGGATATACGCTGCTTCACAAGGCTTCCAATGTCTTTACGGGCGGAGCACGAACAACCGTTTCAGCGGCCACCGCAGGCGCTGGAGCAGTAGTTAGTTCGATAAGTCAATCATCTCACTTAAGTCACGCTGGTTCTTCTCAAAGCAGTGCATCAATGAAAACTAACGAAGGCTATATGCACGATAAACTTTCGGGTAAATCATGATGAATATGTTTCAGCAATTAAGAAATATCGACACGGCATTTAAACACATCCGGCTGTTCTCGCTGGTACTTATTGCAGGTTGTGTTTTTGCGGTTTGCTTTACACTCTACAAGAGCTTTCAACTGATCAGTGAATCGCAAGAGCGAATATACATTCTCTCCAACGGTAAAGCGCTTGAGGCTTGGTCGGCCGAACGAAAGGACAATATTCCTGTGGAAGCACGCGATCACGTGCGGACCTTCCACCATCACTTCTTTACCCTTGACCCCGATGATAAAGTCATTCAGGCGAACATTACCAAAGCATTGTATTTGGCCGATGCTTCGGCTAAGAAGCAGTACGATAACCTGAAAGAGAACCGCTATTATTCTAATGTGATCTCAGGAAATATTTCGCAGGAGATTGATATAGACAGTATTCGCATCGATATAAACCAATATCCATTCTACTTCCGGTGCTTTGCAAGGCAGCGGCTTATCCGCACTACCTCCATTGTGACGAGAAGCCTTGTAACAGAAGGATACCTGCGCAACGTATCGCGCTCCGACAACAATCCCCACGGATTCCTGATCGAAAAATGGAACACGCTGGAGAACCAAGACATTAAAACAGAGAACCGATGAAGCCGAACATGAAAAAGAAAATAAAAGAATCACGTCCACTCATGCAACAGCTGGTAATGCAGCGTATCGATTACCTGAACACAACGTTCAACGCATTCCCTCAGAGCAAAAAGAAAATAGTTCTAGCGGTGGCTGGCGTCATGATCGCATGCCTTAGTGGCGCAATGGTACTCAATGCCATTTATGGCGTTCCGGCAAATCCACTGACATTCGACAAAATCACTTTACCATACAATATCCAGATGCAACAAACCGATACAACATCCCTTACGCCAATAGGCAAAATGAAAGGCGAGATTGATGGGGACTTTGAAGCCTTCTACCTCGCGG